>JAABUK010002362.1_pt1 | contig 33988 bp, 40 predicted proteins | sample 5559141 | NCBI WGS metagenome assembly JAABUK01 (sample SAMN10711869, study PRJNA513367) | rock metagenome | isolation source: Antarctica rocks | place: Antarctica: Victoria Land, Pudding Butte nord | collected 2016-01-03 | reverse complement strand
GGGATAGAGGCGGAGGGGAAAAGGGGGCCAGAGGGAAAGGGAACGGAAAGGAATTTGTGAGGAAGGGAGGACGATATAGATTGATGTTTGCAGTTACAGAATCAGAGTTGGGAGAGATATAGAAGACCGTTTGGTACCACATGAATATCCACCTGTCAGTATTAATCTCCTCCGGTGGGTCGTCAGAATCCAGGCCGGCGGGGTGTCGCATGGAATGGAATCATTTTCGATGCTTCAAGTTGGGGCTGTTGTTATATTCTGCTCTGACTGAAGCAATTGGGTATCGTTGGAAGTGGTATCAGCTGCGAGCGCTCAAGGCTTTTGGAGTTTAGCCACACAATGTTGGAGCTGGAGAGTCAATGATCTGTAGGATGTACTGTGAGTTTATGATCATGTCTGCAACAGTGCTCATAGGCAAGCCATTTGCCAGCCATAAGCAAGCCATCGAAAGAATAATCCCAGATCACTGCCATCCACCTTTACCAGCAAACCCACTACTATCCTCAATCTTCTTCTGTCCACTACCCTTCTGGCTCTTCTGCTGCGCGGCCTCATGTTTCCGTAACTCCTCCGGCATCCGCGAAATCGAGGACTTCGACAGCATTTGCTTAAGATCGTACCTGACACCTCATCAGCACAAGTATCATTAGCAGTGAATATGGGGTTTACACACATGACATCAGAGTCCTCGTTCCCAAGGAACGTGATGGCCACACCGCTCTTCCCCGCACGACCCGTTCTTCCAATACGATGGGTATAGCTCTCGATATTCGTAGCCATGTTGAAATTGACCACCAGACTGACGTCCGGCACATCGATACCTCTACCCGCCAGATCAGTGGCGACGAGTACGTCCGTACTGCCGTTGCGGACGGAAGCAAGCGCGGCTTCTCTCTGCTCCTGAGTCTTGCTGCCGTGCAGCGTGACGGATGAGTAGCCACCATGTTTGATATCTCTGGCAACAGCATCGCAATTGCGCTTGATATTGACGAATACGATGATAGGCGGTTGAAATTCTCTCGACGAGAGAAGCTCGAGAAGGCGCTTTTTCCTCTTGTCCTCCCCAGCGACAAATTCGACACGCTGTTCGACAGTCTCGACGGCCTCGCCGACATTGCCGATGGTGACAATGGCGGGTCTGCGGAGGTACTTGCGTGCTATACGCTCGACGGCCGAAGGCATGGTCGCTGTGTACATCATGGTCTGTCTATAGCGGTCTTTGCCACCAAGGAATTGGCGCATAACCAAGGCGTCCTCAGCTTCCTCCGAGTCAGGTTTCATGTTCGCGACAGGGAGGGCGTCGAGGATCTTGTTGACGGGCTCCTCAAAGCCAAGATCGATCATACGGTCTGCTTCGTCCATGATCACGTAGCAGCATTGTCCAAGGACAAGGACTCGGCGCTCTATGCAGTCGACGAGACGACCTGGGGTTGCGATAATGATTTCTGCGCCGTCGCGGAGGTTGTACGCCTGTTCCTCGAGTGAGTGACCTCCGACGATACTAACACAAGTGAAGCGGAGGGGCGTGGCGAATTTGCGAGCTTCGATCTCGATTTGTTGGGCTAATTCACGGGTAGGAGCTAAGATGACTGCGTAGGGTCCGTCGTTCTTGGTCATCTCATTTAGGCGGGGCAGTTCGGAAATATAGACGAGTAGAGGTAAGAGGAAGGCGGCCGTTTTACCGGAACCAGTCACAGCAACCCCGATAAGGTCTCGAGATTGTAGAGCTATGGGAATTGCAGCTCGCTGGACTGCTGATGGTTCCGTGTAGCCAACTTGGTCCACGACATCCAAGAGCTTCTTTGGTAAACCGGATTCTGCCCAGGAACGCATGGGATTGGGGATAGCTCCGCCTTTGGTACTGATGTTGAAGTCTTCTTTGAAAATCCTCCAGTCTCTCTCCCGCATATGTTCCAGCTTTTTGTCGCTCCAGTGCTTGTCAATCGAGTTTCTACCACCCTCCTCTTTCCTTCTCCGCTCCATTTCCATCATCTCATTCGCTCTCGCACTACCAGATTCATGATCTCGTTCTTGTATCGCTTTGGCATAGTTGCGAGCCGCACCGTCCGCAAGGTCATCTGCGAAACCACCTAAACGGCCTCGACCATAGAAATTGGCTTCTGCGCGCGCTTGGTATAGCGGGTTGTAGTCAGGGCTGGTGTCCTCCTCAGCGTTCCACTCAAAATTGAATTTCTTTTCCGTGGTGCGCCTCCGCTTCTTCTTGGCTGAGAATGTCGACTGGTTTTGATCGGCACCCATATACCGCTGCTTTATCAAATTTTGCTGTGCTTCCACAACAGCAGGTCGCTTTTCTCCTTTAGCTGCAGGTGTATTTATGACGGATGGTTTAGGAGGCGGAGGAGGTGCCATGTCGTAGTCTTTGTTTGGTTGTGACGAGCGCATAGATGCAGGTCCGGTCGGTATGTCTCCTTTTCGCTTTGATCTCGGACCTGTGGGTACAGAGTGACGGGATGAGCGGTTGACACCATTGGTTGGTTGTGTATCCCTCCCAACTCCATTTCTGGCATTTTGGGGCTTAGCCTGACTGCCGCCGTTTGCCACTGGCCTGTTGGCAGCAAAAGCAGCCTCTGTTCTCCTCCTCTCCTCCTCGACCTCCTTAGCTCGCTTTTCCAAAGCCAGTTTTTCACGTTGGGCCTTCGATAGGAATTTAGGCTAGACGAAGAGACTTTGTGTCAGTACGGCTCGTAAAGGTACTAGATGAGACATGAGGTGAATAATGTATCCCGACGTGTAGACTTAGATTCATACCTTCGCAGCAGCTTCATCCGCTTCCTTCTTCTTTCGCAGTATTTCTTCGACACTTAAGGGCTGTCGGCTTTGCAATGCCCCCCAGCCAGTCTTTTTCTTCTTCTCTATTGCAGGCGGAGGGGGCGGAAGATCACCGTCTACGGTGGACGGTGGAGGTGGTGGTAGATCTTCTGGGGGCGGAGGCGGAGCTGATACATCTGGTGGAGGAGGTGGAACTGCAAGGTCCGGTGGAGGAGGGGGAGGTGATGACATCCTTCCAGGCGAACGTAGTCCATTCGTGTCTGTCCCGTTGGCCATGGTGCCCTTCATAGTGGAAAGAAATGGAAGGAACGATAATCGTGAGACAAGACTCTATCATAGTCCGATCATTGATAGAACTAGGATATTCTACCCAGGGCTGAAATGCTTGGCAGCAACTGAAAATAACAAATATTGTCCCTTCATACATAAACAATTCCTATTCATTTCACACCTTAGATCCATCTTCCGGAAAGCCCAAACATTATTGGATGACCAGGACTCGTGCTAGAGCGCTACGCGGCCATGATATCAACTCTTCAATCCTTGCTCGTATATCTAGTATACGGCCATCGTATCTCGGCAAATCTCAATCGATGACAGATGACAAAATTATTATAGGCTCCTCTAGACTGTCATAGCTCATCATAGTAAATCGAGGCTCAGTTCCTCTGAGGTCTTCAGCCAAAATCCATGTTGGTCGCTTCTGGCCGGTCTGTAAGCCGTTGGATTATGGTTCGTATCTAGGTAGCGCCATGTGTATCAGCCCTGTAGGAGGTTTAGTAGGGTTCAGTCGATGCTCTCCCAATGCTATGAAAACTTAGCGTCCTCCTCATAGAGTACAAAAGATAGCAGTATGTCGAACCAACACTGAGGCAGTTGTCTGACTCAACGATGCATCATACACAAGCATGAGTTTCCCGACCTTCAGCCTTTGGCTCCTGGAGCCTGCTCAACAGCCTTGTATCTCTATCAGGCCCGCGGTATGACATCTACGAGAGAAACTCAGGCCTTGCAAAAAGCCGTTTGGGATGGCTCGTTACCCATAGAGATCCGCTTGTCTGCCTCCGAGTGTCGGATCTACGATCAAGCAGATCCGTATCTTGTATGCGACCCGCTTTGTCCAGGTATTGGTCAAGCTGACCCCAATGTGTAGATACAGTATCATCGCCTATCGTACCTTCCATTTCTTCTCCCTCGTCTCCATGCTTTCTTCGGTCCTTCTCTCATCAATCCTGACGTGATACCGTACGACGGCTGGTTCTCTTTCGAAGAAGTTCCTCTCAAATGGCAATACCCCCTAGGCTTACTTCACGATCTGTTCTCCGGTATTCCACCCTCGCAGGCATCAGGTCTAGACGTTCAGGGCCAGTCTCCAGAAGACGAATCTGAAGTGGGACTCCCATGGCGATTGATATTACACTTCACAGACTGGCCGGAACAAGCGCTTGTGCGTCCAGATGCAGAGGGGAAGATGCTCCATGATGCATTCATCAATAGCGTCAAAGAGGCGGATTTCCTAAGGAATGGGACGGCGAAGGGAATAATGTCACTGTCAAAGGACGATTCGACGCAGCTTTGGAACGCAGTTCAAGAACGTACGACACCGGTTTTCCTCAGTCCTTGTTTGTAGTCTGCTGATTTGGAGAGCAATAGATGATTTCAGTTCGTTTAATCCGATTTTCAAGCGGCTATTGTATGCTCAAGGTGCTCCGCTCCGCCATATCCCATTGAAGATCTACCTACCTTCATCGCCTACGGCCTCAGAGCCAACGTCCGGCCACCTTCGGGTGGTCCAATCTCTTATAACTCCCGGCCTCCCCAATTCGCGTGAACCACAAACTCTGGGGACAGCGCTTCATGCTCTGTTGCCCACGCTCTTCCCAAGCAGAAGGACACCGATTCTTGCAAAAGCTGTATTGCATGGGGCTGTGGTACCTATGAGTGCGATAATAGAAGATTTGATGAGGACTGCGGCATATCTGGATGGCTGGGTACATCTGGGTGTTGTCATGATGGGGTAGATGTCGCCTGAGGTGATGTGCGGCAAACCAGTACTCCTTGCACAATTGAACGCCTCGCGGCGGTTCCTGCGAAGCAGCAATTGTCATTGGTTGCACTCCATAGTTAATCGCAGACGCCAATATGACCGACCAGCCTATGAGCCTCGAAGAGGCAGAATTGGCGGTTGATTATGCGTTCGTAAAAGTGTACTAGAAGAAGAGAGTGGGCTCTCGGGCTGTCGATTGGGACAAGAGCTTGGCGGCTCTGCGGGCGCTAGCGGCTTCGAAGATTTCACACTCTTAACCTTACCGACCTCAATGTACGTTGCTTTGATCTCTTGTAACGCACGCAGTAGATGTGGCACCACCTGAACTTTCTAATCATGAGGTAAATGTCTCGTCTCTCTTAGTGTATCCTTTTCCAGCGGTCTCATTCATGTTCATCAACGTTGACGCACCCAATCCTCACATCAACGCTTATATATACCACGGCTTTGCCTACCTCCTGTGCCTCTCACCATGGTCTTGGGGCATACTTTTATTCAGCCAGTGGAAGAACAGAACAGGTTTTTAGCAGAGCCGTGTCTTCTCCACCCTGCCTTCTCTTGTCCTTGTGGGATGGTAGGACTATTTTACAGACAGACATTCCAGCTTAGATTGGCTTCAGTGTGCTCCCATACCAGCCCTCTGTACTTAGCATCTTGCATTCAATTGACAGTGTAGCCACCTCAGGTTGGAGAAACTACTTTGACTACAGCAACAATCTTTTTGTTGAGCGAATGAAATCGTGCAGACTGCTATCCTGCTCCTTTAAAACAACTTCCTCCTCCTCCTTTTCTTTCGAACTTTATTCTCAAACAGTTCTCTTCGAGACGCGTTATTCGTTCGTTGCCCCGACCAGGTGATCTGCGAGGCTACGTGGTCTGATTCCAGCAATCGACTCACACCCTGCTAGTCAAGTGTCCAGCTCCCCTCGCCCTGCATACGACATGCATCACCACGTTGTGAGATGGGTGACTTCGCTCTCAGACATCCTACTGATGCAAACGGAGGGCGATGACACCAATCCTGTTTCCGCTTCCTGTGCCTGATGCCTGAATGCGACGCTTATCTCAGATGGCCACTGGTTCTAGACTTGCATCTTACTGGACTTGGCTCTACTGGGCACGTGTCTAGCGTTGGTCCAGCGAGCTCTATCAACAGTATTAATGTGGGAAGCAAATTAACCTCTTTAGGCTCGCGACCGCCGAAACGAGACTCCAAAGTTGTATGATTATCTTTAATATTAGAGCAAGTAGCGGTAGTCAGGACTCAGATCACCCTTCTCCGTCTTCTCAAACTCTGTCAGCCCCAAATTCGTAGCAGCCTTATCTCTGCTCCGATTCTGGGCCAGTACGGCAACAGCATAAATGCAGCAAGCGGCAGCACTCAAACAAGCAAAGCCAATGCAGATGCTGTATCCTGGCTTGTAGTTCGGAGCGTCTTTTGCCAGAAAGGCGTATGTGGCAATAATGCCTCCAATATTGCCAAAGCCAACTTGCCACGCCGTACCCACAGCCCGACGATGATGGCCGCCAAGGTTGAGATTGAACCAGCAGACTATGACCGGCAAAGCAGAGTATGTGCCCATTGTAACCAAGAAGAGTGCACCGTACTCGAGATGTTTGTTTTTGTGGGTGGTCAACAGGATTGCGAAACCAGCAATGCTCATTGCAATCGGGATCAGCGTGAACAAGAAACGATGTTTGAAGAAGTCAGAGAAGTAAGCGATGACGAGAGCGAAGACGAACGACGCTGCCCATGGTGGCACGCTGTGCAATTGGGTGCCGATTTGGGTGTACCCGTAAGATCTTATGATTGCTGGAGCGAAGAAGGCATACCCGTAGGCGGGGACAATCAGACCGAAGTACATGAAGCCTCCAAGGAAGAATTTGTAGTCCTTGAAGCAGTTGAGAACGTCGCCGGAAGTGATTCGGCGCTCTCGGGCGGAACGTCCTTGGTCTTTTTGGAGGCGCGCCTTGATATATGCACGTTCGTCTTCACGTAGCCTGTTATGGGATCATTAGGTTTATTGTGATAACGCGGAGTTTGCGACTGGGAAGTCCCTCACCATTTGGCCTCTTCTGGGAAGTCTGGAATCATAAAATACAAGGCAAAAGATACTACGCAGGTGAGGAGTCCTTCTGCTCAGGGTTAGCAACTCCCTAGAGAAGTTACACATACAGGTCATTACCTAGGATAAAAATCCATCTCCAGCCAAGGTAGCCGCGGATGCCGCTCATCTTCCCAATCGCAGAAGCGAGGAGTCCACCAAAAGCGCCGGCGAGACTGGTGCTTCCGAAGAAGAACGAGTACCGTTTCTGAGCCTCAGATCGCTTATACCACATGCCAATCAGATAGAAACTCCCCGGAAACATTCCTGTCTCGGCTAAGCCAAGGAAGAAACGAGTTGCGAGGAGACCGCTGAAATTGTGCACCAAGCCTTGGCATATTGTGACAAGACCGAACAGAAACATGCACAGTGATAGCCAAACATGAGGCTTGAGCTTCTTTAATATGATGTTCGATGGAATTTCAAACGCGATGTATGGGACGAAAAAGATGGTTAATGCGGTGTTGTATTGCGTGCCGGTCAATTTCAAGTCTTTTTGTAGGCCAAAAACTGAAGCATTGGCGATGTTTGTGCGGTCTAGAAAAGCTAACAGATAGAGGATACTCAAAACCGGTATGACTCGGAGATCGATCTTAGACACAAGTCGCCGCTGACTGGTATGGGATGGACATACGGCGCCGAGGTCGTCATCGTACTCAGCGTCTGGGTGGTGAATGTCAGGATCATAGTAATTGTTCTCGTACCGCTTGTTGTCATTGGTGGGCTCCTGCTTGTTATAGATGTGTGGATCCTGGGAGTCAGAGGCCACTAATGTATGGTCAATACTGTTCAGTGTGTATTCCACCAACTTACGTGGGCTCATACTGATATTCGACGTCGTCTCGGCGAGTATGATATAGCCAGCGACTGCAATACCGGTAACGAGGAACGATAATCCAGAAACAGCATCGGGCATGGAAGCTCCTTATATTTGCCGAGGATACCTACTGTAGGATTCCAACCCCGCAATCGGCGGCAATAGGTCAGACTCCTCGCTTAAGCATGACATGCCGGGTAGTAGTATTCTATGATCGCTCAGCACTCGGCATCCGCAAGATTATCCGTTTGATCCAATGGTGCATTCTAGCATGAAGTATCTGGACACCCTGGCGTACCTGGCATACATTGGAAAACGCTGTGTGGCTTTTAGTCAGACCTCTGTCTTGACAGTCTTCAAGAGCTACCTTCACCAGCATAGTACGGACAACCTCGTTGAGGCTCAAATTCTTGGAAGACTTCCCTATTGCACCCTTCAGCTGGGCCACAGCGTGTTGGCAGGTTGATTGAAGGGCGATGATCAATCATCAACTCATGCAATGCGATGAGTAATCATGACCTTCAATGGAGCTTGGTACATGGGAATTACCGCTTCACGACCAGACAGGACACAATAAACAGCTTTGCCACATGAATCAAGGGCACAGCAATTTTCGTAGTCGACTAGAAAAACACTGTAGACGTCAAAATCTGGGAAACAGTAGCTGAGTGGCGATACGGCCGCTGGAGCTGAGCTGCGATACTCTGTCATGTACGAGGCTGGGCCATCAAGTAGAATAGCAGTACTGAATTCGACATGAAGCTGATCGTAAGAAATCGGAAGTAGCTGGCTCCTGACAGACTGTCGTCGTGCTTCTGTGTCGTATTCATATGTTCATGCGGTTCATTGCTTGGCAGACCTACACCAGAAATCAGAAGCCTTTCTCTCATGCTGTAGTCTCCGGCCTCGTTGAGCATGAAGAAAGGGGACCTTTATAGGGTGATAACTACCCAATTTCTTGAAAAACAGGCTTAGCTTAGTGCAGGGATACTTTACGAAGCTAAACCTCGATCCGTCCCGTCTTACCTCTCGCGTCCGATGTACCACCGATTGGCTGGCTCTTTGCCCAACTTCGACTCTCTGAGTCCACCTTCCTCGTGCAATGATCGTGATCGCACCTTCATCATGATTCTACATTCTCTTCTTACTTCTCTGTGCTTACTTTTTCTTGCTGTATGGTAGAGGACTTCTGGCTCTGATCGCCCCATACCAGCCGCTCAAGCAAATGAAGGAGGTCCATTCAAATAACCTATTGTACTTCACTACCTTGCGGGCAGACAGCCATACCGGCCATCAACTCAATCAAAGCTCTCTCCATCCTTCAACCTATGCCATCTCTTCCTCCTTAACTCAACAAAATTGGACAATTGGTCGACGTTACTACCCCTGAGAATTAGCCCCACTGCCAGGCAGCACGATTACACTAAAATGTACTTGTTCCGAGCGAAGCCTTCACACTTGCACTAGCTGTGAAGGAATCTTAGCCACGATGCATCTCTCTTTCGAGAACATGACTATGGAAATAATGGCAGCCTCCAGCGAGCCGAAGCCTGGGAGGGCCACTAAGCGCAAGGCCAACACTGCTGCCCGTTCACAGGATATGGGCCCTTTCAAACAGCAAAAGCCTAGCGACGACGCTCCATTCACCATGAATCTTTCCGCACATTCTATCCTTCCAAATGAGAATACCATTGGTGTATATGCAAGTCCTTGCTCTTCTAACACATCCCGCAGCTCAACCCCAACTTCTACCTTATCCGACGGCCGCAAGAGAGCAGGGCGCCCGAAAACCAAACAGACAGCATCGAAACTCTCAACTCGATGTCTCAATAAGGCAACTGTGCTTCGCTGTAACCGTCCTGTACTAGCTAGCTTACCACAGGATGTTTGGATTAACATATTCATCCACAGTAAGCCGGAAGCCTTATTCAAAGCTCGAGCTTTTGCCTCCGGGTTCAAGGACGCGATTTCTCTCGACTCGGTTTGGAGGGGATCTCTTCTTGGGGAATTTGGGCCTTCGCTTCCAGACCCACCACAAGGCTTGTCCTACATGCAGTATGCGAACCTGTTAACCCGTCACGGCTGCCAAGGATGCAACCAGGTGAAGCACGCAGGCCGGGGGAAGGCCCGAAGAACCTATTGGGCCTTTCAGCGTCGATATTGTGAGACATGCCTTGTTGACAAGATCACCTATGTAAGTACATAGCATATGTCGTCCACTGCTTCAGCTAATACCGGTATAGGAAAGACAATTGCGACAGGACCTTGCATGGTCCAATCTCTACCCTTGGGTCGGCAAGATGATGAAATGTCTTCCCCAAGCAAAATATGACAGCTGGGGGCATTATGTAAGTTCTGTTTGGGCTACGACTCAAAATTTACAATGAAAACAACTATCATTGGAAGGACTTACCCCTTGTGCTCCGTTAGCAGCTTGAAAGCCGGTCTTGAAGAAAATGCTGACTGGAATCAATTATGTAGCAATGGGTTGGAGACTACGAAGAAACTCCGACATGGGCAACCAAATATCCGAACAGTCAGAAGATAGGCTTTCTTGGGCCTGCCATGGACAAGCTCAAGACGGAATTAGAAGTATATCTGGCACAGAACCCCACACTGGAGGAGATCGAGGCCTGGTTCGACCCGAAGATCGCCGCCAACATACGTCTCGTCGCTCAGCTCCAAGCTGTAGAAGATTTCTGCGAGAGGCGTCGAATCGCAAAGCTAGACGACAACATAAAGTCCAAGGATGCTCGGAAGCAATTCTATCAAGAGAGAGCGGCACGGCTTGATCCACCAATAGCGCTGAATGTGCTTTTGGAATGCGAAAGCTACAAGCGGGCAGCCAGTATCTATCGACCGGCAGTGAACCTCGAGCGTTCGTGGCTTACGCTATTGCCAAAGCTTGAGAAAGAAAGAGTGGAACTCGAAGCGAGACAGGCCGAGGAGACGAAGAGAGAGGACGAGGAGAGGAAGAGACGGGAAGATGAGAGGAAGAGACGGGCAGAGGAGAGGAAAACACAGTTGGACGTGCAGGCACACTGTCTTGCGCGATTACCTTTGGATCTAATGGGTGCAAACACGAATATTTCACATGTTTACCGAACGTATTGAGGGCGTTGTCCGGGCTTTTGGAGAGCATTGATGTAGGGGAACACGAGGAGGTGCCATTTATCTGCATGGAAACCCTCTATGTAGGTTTCTTGGTGCGACGCGGAATTTCCCAACCGATCTTTGGGCGGATTGCACTAGGAGATTATAGGTCATGTGGCTACTTTACATCTCAAGGCGATCTACTCTGGAGAATTATACGCTGCCATTTCAGTTATTTACTCTGCTATTTATAAGTGGGTATCAAGCCAAATAAAAAATGGATGAGTCTCAATGTTGGATGTGATTTGATCTTGATCTAGCTGTAATGTGAGGACGGGTATTGGTCTAAGACAAGCAACAAAATGTTGCGCCATCGCTTCGGTCAGTCTATGCGCTATGCTTTGCAATCCGCAACGCCCCTCAAGCAATCGTAGGCTTCAGCTCCATCCGATCCTCATCCTTGCTCGTAAACGGTACTCCCAACTCGAACAGCTTGACAATGACATCCCTGAACTCCTGGAAAAAGACGCGGTCGTCTGCCGCGTACCTTTCCACGTGCTTCTTGAAAACAGGGTCCTTGATCAACGCCATATCGCTCGGCAGCATCATCAAGCTTTTGCTCTTCAAATCCTCAAACTGCTTAGGTCCGTTCCACTTCTTGTAAGACCACTTCTCTCCCAGCAGAAGGCGGAAGTAGTCATTCGACATCAGGGTTGGCGAAAACGACCACGGTCCGTCGAAGCCCGATCGGTCGGTATGGCAGCGGCCGAGAGCGTGGGCACCGCTGAGGGCGACGATCTCGCGGTCATCGAAGCCCATGCGGCCGAAGATGGCGCGGAGGTGGGATTGCTCTTTGGCGCCGTCGGGTAGTCGGCCGTCGGGTGTGCACATGCTGACGTCGCGATCGGTGCGGCCGGGGCGCCAGGGGATGACGGGACCTTGATTTCGTTAGCTGTGATCAAGGACATGGTCGAGGGAGAGGCATACCTTGCATCTCTTGAATTGCAGCCACCCCGGCGAGGGTCCAGAGGTCCGAGTATGTGATCCAGGGGAACTTTTCCTTGACTGGCTCCAGGAAATTCCGAGCGGTCTTCAGGCCAGCGTTCGCTCCGTGATCGCCCTCAGGGGCGAATCTCATGGTGGCGCCGTTGGATCCACCGGTGTTGGTTTGTTTGTCGTACCTGTGTCGTTTCAGCCTTCCATATCAGCTTGAAGTGTACTCAGTCAATACCTACGTTCCGCTACAGTGCCATGCTAATCGTACGATTACGGGACCATAACTTCCGTCATCGTAGTCATCTTTCTCTTCGAGAAGCCTCGCAATCTCGTTGTATACCTTTTGATAGTCCTCCTTCTTCGGCGTGAAGACACCCCTCGACTCGCCCGAGCTGCCCTTCTTCAACTCTGTGATACCGCCATTGTTGAGATAGAAGTAGCCAGCGCCGGCAAACGCTGTAAGGCCCAGGGCTACATAAAGACCAGTACGTGTGGACGAGTTGCCGCTGGGTCCTGAGGCGTAGCCCCGGCGTGACGAGTGTTGGAATGTCTGACGGGGTAGGGTGAGCTTGACGTTGCGTGTGGCAGTCTTGGTGATGGGGACAGGGCGTGGTGCTAGACGCGTGAGGGCACGAGCTGTAGCGGCCATGATGATGGGAGGGTTTGGTGATCGTAGCTGATGGAGAGTCGTCAACAGAAAATTCACGACGTTGCTTGGATATCGAATGCAACGGGTCGATGGCAAGAGCTTGCCGAGGTTGGACAGTTTTTATTCGACATCCAGCCCGGACCATTGCTAATCTCATGACTCCACGTGATTGGATGACAGATACAAGACCCACTTTTTTCGATATCTCGCCATCGTCCATTCGATCGATGCATGGCATATCTTAAGCCTTATATCACATCAGCTGCCGGCCAGTCGGCCGTCATTTCTTGTCTTTGATACCAACGTTCCATCTCTTCTCCCACTCTTCTGTTTTCCTGCTCGCAACATTGGTCCTCACGCGAAAACGATGATAAGGATGAGCTAGACTTTTCGATCCCAGTAGGTTATGCAAGGGCAATAGATCGCCGCCAGGACCGGGACAAGGGTCTTCCCGCGTTTGCCGCCATCCGATCGCCTGTGCTTTGCAAAGCCACTACTAACGTGCTAACCTGATGGTCTATTGTAACAGTCGTAACGAAGTTCTTTACAATGATGCATGAAGCACTTGATTACTTAGAGTTTTATCATTATTCCATTCCTTGGCAGAATATAAAATTCAGGAATAACAGGCCAAGACGTCTTACGGTTCTGTGCTTGGATGGAGCGTTTTTTGCGATGAACCGGTCCTAGATAGCCGGAGAAATGGATTATCAGACCTTACCTTTAAGAAAAGTCCTCAATTATTGCTCCAACGGAACGGATTCCGTGCGAAATGATAGGTATCCAACCCAAGGAAGCGGACACTCTCAAGCCTGACAGCAGCTGCGGTGCTTCATTTGACATGGCATGCATTGGCCATGGAGCTTACGGCTTGGTTGTTCTCCATCAGCACCGCAACCACTCCACTGTTCTTCATCTTGGGTGGTGAGGATTGTTCGCTCAAGTTTCTCCCTGAGAGAGTAGCAGTGATGGGCGAAAATCTGCCTAAAATTGCACTGCCTAAGCGGCTAATTTTTCACGAGCGCGGAAAGCACGTTCGTTACTTGTATCTTTCTAAACCGCCACCATCCCCGCCGACGGAGTATCCAGTCTCATAACCCAATGCCACAGCCTAAAGCTATTGACAATCGTGGCTACCGTCCCTCACCCCTTACGCATATATGACATCGGCGTGTGGGGAATGTACACATGAACGGTCTCGTCAAAGAGTCACGACTAAGATGCTACCGGAGAACCCGACCCATTTCAATCCGACTCAGCTAAATCTGTTCGCGCAAATTTTCAGCCCTGAGTTCTTTGAAAGGTATTCAACTTTTGACTATTTCCTTGGAACTGTAAGGGCTCAGCTCATCTCCCAGTGCGGGCCTAAATGCAGGGAGCCCATTCAGCGTTTGGCCCTAGCGGTCAAATTCGCTGCTGATATACAGACTATGGAATTGTCATGGTAATATGGCAATGGGAGACAGGCATATTGCATATCGAAATTCAGCTAATCTTCATTGAGCAGAATCATGCTTCAATGTGGGCAAAGGAGAGACACTTGTTGACCGCTTACGCTTGTCGGCTGCAGTCGCAACTCCTGCCAGTGAGCCGAAACGTAAATGTATGCTTCAGCTTCGTGCTACCGTTGAGTTCATGGTCAGGTCGCAGTAACAGGCATGATGTATTAGGTGTTCGTTCTGACCTGAACTAATGCTATTTTAGAGAACCATGCTTGCGGTCCTGGAGCACCTATCACCCTTCCTCCATGGTCAAATTTTCACCCACCAATCGAGCATTCAAACAAACAAGCATGCCGCACCATCTCCACGGAATCATGCCCATCCCCATCGACATACCTATCATATCAAACCTCCCTACCCAATCTCCCCACCAGCCGACCGTCCCTCTCACTCATACTCCCAAGCCGCGACCCCCTTAGTCCAAACCTCACCCAGCGCATCAAAACCAATACACTCCCTAACATCACTCCCCGGCACATCCGCAAAAACCTGCCACGGCCCCGCCCCACCCTTCGCACCCACAACCGGACACGCAAACCAGCTCCACCCCTGAAAGTGAAACTGCCCCGGAAACCCCTTGACGCCATCAACATACGAAAACCCATCCGTAGTGCCATTATTCACGCTCGCCTCGCCCTCTGCGTGCGCGGGCGTAAACGCCAGCGCCCCCGTCGGCAACACATAGACGATCTGACCGCCCGGGACTTCGACATTCATGCTCGCGCCTTCGCCGCCACCGACGACGACGCTGGTTACGTTCCCGATTGGGCACGCGCCTACTTCTTCTAGGGGGCAGTAGGTGGTTGTGTTTTTGCCAATGTAGAATTTTTGGTCGGAGGCGGCGATGGGGCGGAGGTGGATGGGGGTGGTGGAGTGGGCGGCTATGAGGGTGAGGGCGACGGGGACGGAGTTTTGGCGCTGTGATGCGTCGGTGGGGGCGGTGAGGGCGAGGGGGGCGAGGAGGGAGGTGAGGATGATGCGTTTGGTTGAGTACATGGTCTTTGTTTTTTCAATTGTTGGTGTTGGCTTTCTTGTGATCGTTGAGTGGGACAGATCAAGGAGTAATTTCAGATTGTCTTCAGCTGTCAGACTTGGGAGGCTTATTGTAGAAAAGTGCGTACGACCTTATAACAGCGAACGTCAAACATCGAAACAAGGAAAGCGCAAGTCGAAACTCGATTGTTCCCTTCTGGCGACATGCGCCGTTTCCTCCTCCTTCTGCGCCTTTCCGAGCGACTAGAGAACGACATGCAAGGATCGTGCATCTCTGTTTACCCTCGTGTTCGCTATGCGTCATCATGCACCAGCCAACCATCTCATCCCGTGATCCGTCATCACGAGACAGCTCAATTCACCCGCGGTGCCATGAGCTATTCTAAGCTTCGACTTGAAGTAAAATGTGAGACATCGAGAGTGCAATTCTTGCTGGAACAGAATATCGTGTCTTCAGTTTTGGGGCGGAGCACGGCAGTGTTTGAAGTGCTGATCTTTGGGACTATTTTGCATGTTACAGGATCAAACAACACGGTTTGCAAGGGAATGATAGAGGATAAAGGCTTTGCCTCGATCATGATGGGGGTGAGTCTGCTTAGGAGGCTTAGAGTACTCTGATTCACGGCTTGTACGCTCCAAGTTTTCTGCTTTAGTACTGTTCCTTGTTTAGAAGAAGAAGAACGAACAGGCCATTGTGTGGTGTCGCATTACAATACTGAGTGAAAATTAAAGCATCATTTAGCCAAGAGCAGCCGCTTATTATTCGCAATTCAGTGACCCTTTGCTTTTAGAAAATCACTACTTGCCTAGGAAACGCTGAGACAATAAGAATTCACAACATACCTTCGAAAATATTTCATTGTTGCCTACAATTCCATCGACGCATTCCGCAGGCTTTAAAGCACTCCTATTCAAAACAGGAACCTACTCCGAGTCTTAATTTTTCCGCTCTTCCTCCTAATCATCGACAAGATCGTTGACTCATTTTAGACTTGTGACATGATTAAATCATCGTGGATGAAGCGCTGATACATGAAAAGTACCGGCGGGCAACTGTGTATGACACGGCGGGACACAAGGCGTGGTGGAAGAGGCATGTAAATGAAGGTAGCAATCGGGCATGAAGATTCTCGCATCACGCACTCCCATCCACAAGATAACAAAAAGAAATGCCTTAACGTACCTACCTTTTCTCCCAGGTAGGGGTCACTCATCTATCATCAGTGACGTTCCCAGTCTTTACAATTGGCGTTATCCCAAGTTGAACATAAGTATCATGATATTCGACTAACAAGGCCGTAGTTACCAAGAACGACGCAAGAGAATGCGTGCAGGAAGCAAACGAAAACACTGGATTTTATGTCGATGGTCAGGAGGCGTTGGTGGAGGTCGGACCATGTGGGTACCAGACGAATGATTTCTAATTGGTCTTGAATCTGCAATAGCAGATGCTTTGGAAACCCTGCGGAAAGGCCGTCTCGGCCTCGACGTTGTTATGAGGACTGGCCGGCTAGATTTTCGCTCCATGGTGATGGCTTGAAGGACTTGGCCTTGGATCTGTATCTAATGAGCTCGTATGGACTCTTTAATTTATCTCCGACTTTCCTTAAAGCCTATACCGCTGAAACATCCGGAGTTTATTAGGTAAGTATTAGCTTGACCATATGACGACTCTTCCATCTACACCGCTGGCTGTGTGATATCAGCCTGAATGCCGCCTAAAGGTAAGAAATGGAAGAGAGACTCACAGCTGAATTTCTTCACGACTCCACCAGATTCTTCAAATGTTCGGATTGTAGCGATGGTGTTTTGATGTACCGTCTTCAGCTGGGTGTCATCTTTGCTTTTCCCTTTCAAATCCATTTGTCTAAACATGTTTAATGCCGACTCTTCGCGCATGTCTCCCAGCCCAGGCCTACCCTTCGATTCTATCGACCCTACGATCTGCCAGCCGTGCTCATTCCCACGGAGTCTGTAGGCTTCACAACCCTGTTACTCATTAGCTGAATGAATTTATGCACACGAAAGCTACTTACATATCCAGCCGCAATGATCTCGCTTTCACCGTTCCAGATCAAACTCAAAAAAGGCAGAAGCTGTGTGTTTAGGCTGACCACTGCATTTGGGGGCTGATCCGGGCCACTTGGGTATACAACAGTGATGCTGCTATCATGTGCAGTAAACGCCAAAGCATTGCCGCTAGGAGAGAAGGCACAGCCATGTACCCATCCTGCAGAGTTGTTCAGATATTCGCCACACACAGTATTGAACGGCAGTCGCTCGCCCCAGACGCTGCTTTCCGGCCTCTCATCAACGCCTTTGATGAAGCTGGAGAATACCCGCGCATGCGCATCTGTCGACCCGGCAGCCAGAAGGACGGAGTTCGGGTGCCAGGCCACTGTGGTTATAGTGCTTCGGATAGGCTTTTTGAGCTGCTTTGATACCCACCAGTCATTCTCCTCTTCGAAATAGCATACTGCAATGACCCTGGCACCGGAGCCAACCGCGAATTTCTTTTCAGAGGGTGACCAACGCACAAAGGTAGCTGCACGATTGATGCGGAGTAAGACTAGGGTAGGTTTCCAGCCAGAAGGCGATGGTTCCCATACGTACGCGTTGCGATCTGTGTAGCCCAACTCGTCAGCTTGTTCCACGTTTCAGAGCCAATTAGCTTGCAGCATACCCTGCGAGCATGTAACGATGCGGCCAGTGGATGGGGCAATATCGACGCCGGTGACGGTCTTATCATGCCCATTCAGTTCATCTTGCAATGTGAATGCGTTTCCAGATTTGCTGTATAGCTCGACATTGTTGTCTCTCGCTACCGCTAACGTCTTCCTGTCTGCGGAGAAAGAGTGGTCCGCTATTGGGTGGTGAAAGAGGTGGTGGACTTCGGGTGAAGCCATCTCGAGGGAATAGCGATAGGAGTAGCTCTCTACTACCGCTTGCGATAATGGCGGAGCCGTTGAGGCCTTGGGAGATTCTCGGTTCTGCTGGTTGTTTGTGGTGGGGGTTGCCTGACTGATTTGCGAGCAGTGGGGCTTCCCGCAGTCTCTGATCTCGTACAAACCAGAGCTATTTACTTCCATTTCCCATTAATCTCGGGATCTAATATTCGTCAACTGGTCCTGGCCTAATACATCGGACAGGCTTCTGGAGAGGTTCAGCTTCCTGGAAAAGAATTCATTGCTACCGACCTCACATTTCCCTGGAGCGCGTTCCTCCACATGTCTGCCCACGTTGTAGTTCTTGATGCATCTGCTCGACGAGCTGTCATCAAGACTCAGCCAGGCAAGCATCTAGCGGACGTCCTCCAAGAAGCATGTGCGAGACTTGGACTTGACGCCGCTAGGCATGGTCTGAAGTACTATTCCACTCCACTGGAGCAATTCTGTATGAACATCTGCTGACGAAGCTATTTGATCAGGAGCAACAACAAGAACCTAGACCTGTCGCAGCCTTTCAGACTTTCGGGGCTTTCCTCCGGAGCCAAGCTCCAGCTCGTCGTCCTCTCCAAGTCTCCGTCTGTCGTATCCGTTGCCTTACAGCTTCCGGAGTCAGAAGGCAGCCCCACTCGATTGACGGACAAAGTATCAAGCACAACAACGTTATGGCTGTTATTGAGAAGGTTTGAGTCAGGCACTGGGGAATCGCAATCTACTAGGAATTTCACAGCTCGGGCGCAACCTCAACATGATGGCGGAGAAAGCGGATCTGGAAGACTCTTCTACGAGACGCCAGTGATACACGTCATGGGCAGAGAATTGACATCGTTCACGGACTTGCAGAAGAATTTGGCACAATTGGGCTTCAATAGCGGGAGTGTCTTGCTGCGACTGAGCTTCCGAGCGACAGAACGACCCCTAGAGGAAGCAATGGCGGAGATAGACCAATATTTCAAATCCACCGAAGCGCCTGATGCCGCTGGGGCCCACGAACATGGCGTAGGAAATGCACAATCCCCTCTTGACACATCCGACCAAGCCCTCGAGGAAGAGACGAAGGACGCCCCTTCACCCCCTGAGCCTGTGTCGCCTGAATCACAAGATCAGTACTGCCCTCCAGAATCAGGAACATCTTCGCCCCCTACAGAGACCGAAGCTCCAGTCACCAAGTCTACCTCACCATCCGATAATATTATCACTGGTCCTTCTCAACGCCCGATCAGGGTTTTCGCACCACCTTCTGCATCATCACCAGCCGCTGCGCGTCAAGCCCACAATGAGAAGGACTATGAACCCACCATTGACCACGCCAAGCACCATCAGTCTCGGCTCTCCACCTACGGCCGGAATAAGACACTACCCAGCGACGCGGAGCTGGCTGCTCAGGCAGAAGCCCGAGCCAAGAAAAAGGCCGATGTCAAGACTGTGAATATCAAGGTGCGGTTTCCGGATCAGTCGACGGTCATCAGTGAATTCAAGGATCTGGAAACGACTGTAAGCCTATATGATTTCGTCAAACAGTGTCTGGAGAACGAGGATGAGCCATTCTCTCTGAATTTCAGCACACCCAAAGGACCCCAGCGGATCCCCAGAGAGACCAATGAAAGGTTGATATCCGGGCTGGGAATGGTAGGGAGCGTGATGGTCAACTTCATCTGGGAAGACGGGGCGAGCAACCAGGCGAGGACAGGAAGGAATCTTTTGAAGGAAATGTACCATAAGAACGCAGCTGAGGTCGAGGTAAAGGAGCCCGAAGGCGTAGAAGCCGATGAGAGAGAAGACCTTAATGCAAAGGGAAAAGAGCCAGCGAAACGAGAAGGGGGAGGGAAGAAGGGTGGCGTACCGAAATGGTTCAAGATAGGTAAAAAAGGCTGAATTGAATTGACGAGATTGACGTATTATGAATTAAGCGGCATGGGATGAAACGATTGCATTGGAAGTATAGCAGGTCATCTGATATGCAATATTACAATATCAGCATGGCGTTTAGACGTATTGGATGCCAGGTTTAGCTAGAAAGTATGGATAGACCCCACATTGGTGTGAATCAAGAGAGCAAGTTCTAGTATTGAAGAGTCACTGATCATCTGCTCGAAATTCCGTAGCATAAGAGCATATCAAACAGCACCACCAGCTCCTCAACTCAATCTCCACATATTCGACGTAACCCCCTCACCTCCCTCCGTCCCCTACTAATGCTGCCCAGTCCTCCTCGATTCAGCAATAACGCCCTGCAACTCGTCGACCTTTCGCTTCGCCCGTCCAAACGTACCGAGCTATGATCCCACGCGTCAGTCACCAATTACCTCTCTTCGATATGCATGATCGTAGATTGTAGATCGAGGACTGGGGAATACGAACTCGCTTCTTTGCAAGCTTGCGTGCTCGCTTGTCTTTGCTGTTGCGGAGCAATTCGATAACACGACGCTCGTAGGGTGCAAGTCTGATGAGGAAATAGATAGGTCAGTCCGCGGCTTCGTAATCCATAAATTTCCTCTCCTCGTATAGCCAGTCTCGTGACGCCAGGTTCACTGAGCGCCTCTGCAGAGTACTCCAACGCCTGGCCCAAACATTGCCAGATTGTGAAATTGTCTGTTGCGAAACTCGATCTTTCTCTACTCGTGGGTCTCAGAACGGAATTCCGAAGCCAACATACCCAGCGACCTCCTTCACAATGGACCTCACAAAGGCAGTACGCTTGCTCTATTGCACCGTTCCCTCGTCAGCATTCGATCATATACGTAAAATGCCTGCCGCGGAAACTTTAAACCCAAGATAGAGGCCGAACGCAAGAGGGTACATCTCGAAGGAGTACGGACCAGGTGACCTTTGGTGCGTGAAATGCGCGGTTTTGACTCGCGAGGGGTGACTTTCTGTAGGGAAGTGGAGGGTTAGCACAGCACCAATCTATGCTTGACGGTTGGGCTATAGGAAAGTTGGGGGAGACGTACGTGGCCCTTCTTCAGGCCCACGGCCAGACCACTACGCTCAATCACCATCGTGATGGTTGGTTGTTGGATGTTGTTCGTTTGGATCCGTTGGACTGTCGCTCGAGCGATTTTCAAGAGGAGTGCGATTGTGGTGCGGGAAAGCTAGGCTCAATTGGGTCTGATTAGTTTTTGACAAGCGAATCCTGTCTTCGAGGCAAGGCGGTTCAGGGGATTTTAGAACGTTCATAAAGTAGAAGGGACTGGTCAAGCTGCCAGGGTGATTGACTGTACCTTATGTCCTCAATGTGAGGGATGTAACAATTCTAGTAGCTAGTCTGTGGTATATAGCATCCCAAATTCATCGATGGAAACCCTTGGACGCCGAAAATGCGAGTAGAGCTCGCTTTGAAAGCTTTCGAGGCTCGGTTTCATCCATTCAGACCGCCTGTGAATGCCCCGATGTCTAAGTCGACATCAAGACCAATAGCCAAAGCCTCTCGCATGGAACCTGAATGACTCTTGCGAGTATTGGTCTCCTCTAATAACGATCATTTTAGACGCCTTCGATGTCAGGAATCTTCTTTGGCGTCTCCCGTACAATACTCCAGTATCAGCCTCTCTAGGTCAAGTAATTTATATGGTTTCGTCATAAACCCATCCATGCCCACTTCACGTGCCCTCTCCAAGGCCTCATCTGTCACATCTGCACTCACTGCCAATACCGTCACACCACCTTGTTTCCTTCTCGCCCTATCATCATCGTCAGCAAGGTCAATGCCGGCGCTTCTTTTCCGTTGCTTCGTCGATCTTTCTCGTTGTTCCCTCTCCATCGCGAATATCCTCTGGCATGCTTCATAGCCATCCATGTTCGGCATCCATAAGTCCATCAATACCACGTCAATTGGCTTCTCGCCACGTGACTTACGATCAATGGTCATTTGATGGACTGCTTCAGCACCATCATAAGCCTCATGTACTCCGGTGTAGCCTAATTTGCCAAGCATGTTGACAAGAAGTTTCCGATTGATCTTATTATCTTCTGCCACAAGGAATGTTAAAGGATGCTTCTTGGCGAGATGCCGATCAAATGTGGGTGCTTTCTTGGTTGAAGGTCCGCGCGAAGGGGTAGAGATGGCTTGTTGAGAGAGGCTGTTGCGACGGGACTGAGATGAAAGTGCAAGAGGGGTGTTTGCCTTGGGGAGAGCAACCGGCTCGGGGGTTTTAGTAGCCGCGTGGGAGTGGTGACTTCGAGGACCACGGCGGCGGTCCACCGAAGACGTCTGCCGGGCCCGTATCTTTGAAGCAGGTTCACTAACAGAGGAATGAGCGGGCGTAGGAGTACGACTGGGAGTTGAGGCGCGGCTAGTAGACTCAGTGTACGAGAGAGGTACTCGGAGCTCGAATTCGGAGCCCCGTTTCGGACCGTCTGTATCAGATCTCAGACAGGCGAGATCGCCGCCTATTTTACGGGCAAGACCTTTGGCCACGAGTAGTCCGAGGCCTAGTCCCTCCTTTTGCCGCGTAAGGGAGTCGTCCTCGCGGGAGAAGGGTTTGAAAAGACTTGGGAGGAAAGCTTCAGGGATGCCAGGACCTGTATCCACTACATTGATGACAATGAACTTTGCTTTCGGGCTTAGGTTTGCCTTTAGTGATATTCTGCCTTCCTCAGTGAACTTGATGGCATTCAAAAAGACACAGGAAACCAGCTTCGCAAGATCCCTTTCATCGACTACGCCATTGTCAGCGTCAAGCTATATCTATGATTCCCAAGGAGCTGACTACTTACCAAATATTGTCTCAGGCACCTGGGGATCCACGGACCATTCAATCATTTTGGTACACAGATCCCCATTGGAACCTCGGGTTCTGACTTCGATAATCTCACCACCATCCGTGTCCTCGGCAATTGCAGATTCTGGTCTACCTCCCACTCTCAACGACTCGTTGATGATTAAGTGCAACAGGTCTCGGACCCTTGTGTGCCGGAGACCGGGTGTCACGGTCGACTCGGGCTCTGATGCTTCGAAAGCTATGTTAGGTTCGATGAGCGCTGGTGTGCCCGCTGTGATGCATTCCATTCCACCAGTGATGTCATCGCTTTCTTCAACAGCCGTCCGTAGGGATGCTGTATGCGGAGAGACGTCTCGAAGTGGTGTTGATGCTTTAGGGTCTAGGTGTCGATGTTTAGTAGCTGGGCCACTAAGTCCGGATTCGCTGGTCCTCTGCCGCTTGCTCCTCCGGAAGAAAACGCTTTGGCCTTCTACCATTACGCTTGGCTGTCTGCCGTTCGACGAGACGGTCGACTGGCAGTCCATGCTTTCGTCGTCATTCGGACGATTTGGAGTGTCCGGTACTTGCATGTTCAAATCATAGGCATGAACAACGTTGTCGGCTGCTTCTACGGCTCGTCGCGAGCTGTCTGTGTTTCAAGTTAGCATGCTTCCTTGTATGCCCCGAATGTTCGCGAACGCTTGCCTTGGACTACTTCGATGTTGTCTCGCAAGGTCTTGAAAACGTCGCGGATGGCAGCATCGGAATGACCTTCTAATGACTCTTGTACCGTAGCATGCATAACATCAAGCATCCCAACAACGCCCTGCATTGGGGTCCGTAGTTCATGAGACAAGCTCCGAGCGTATGGCTTTAATGACTGCGCTGCCGTGACCGCTTCCTTTGGAATGATCTTGGCAAGCATGTTCATTTCCACATCCTTCGCGTAGCCCTGTCCGCCCACTAGTCTTTCGAGGATAACGTCTTCAAGCGAATGCAGCAGCATCTCGATGTACGCCCAGCCGAGCCTTAATTCTCTGACACCCTTGAGCGTCCACATCATACCAAAGTGTCCAAAACACTTTCCCTCGGCGAACAAAGGCACACCAAGATAGGCTTCGGTGGGGAAAGGGAACTGGTTGGGGTTGTTCAGGATGAACTTTGGTAATCCGTCGGGAATCAAGAAAACCTTATCATGCTTCATGTTGTGACAAGGCGCGCCATAGGCAAGATACTTGTAGTCACGGTGGAGATCCTCCAATTTTTCACCGTCATTGTAATAGAAGGCAACGCCTAGCAGGCAAGACCCAGGTTCTCCGATTGGTGGCATCTCGACCGCCGCATTTTGCTCGTCAACCAATATGCGTTTCGTGACAAAGCCGTACTGCGCTCCACTTAGACTGGTCATTTCTTGCATGAGCAAGCTCCAAAAATCATACGTGGACGCTTCCCTCAACTTTTTCTTCAAGCGCACCAGCTGCTCGACAGCATTATTCTCTTCCACACTATAATGCTGCCCAACAGTCTCTCGGAAACCATGGTCTCCATCATGCGCTGCTATGCCTGGTTCGGGACCAGAGACACACAGCGTTGTCCTCTCCATCATATCCGCCAGATTCTCCCCTACTGACTTCTTCATCTTTTGACGACTCATCTTTCCCATTCTTCTTATACATCAGGTGGCGACCTAAATCACCTCCGTGGTAGATGCATGTAGGCGCGATTGACTCAAGGCGGGGTAGCATTTGGTTGAGGGCCAAAACATTCGCCAATTGTGGAGAAATACGGTGTAGGATCGATATATGTCAACGCGCGTAAGGCGTAGCTTTGAAAGCTGGTTTGAGGAACGATTGCGGATTTGCAGGTAAGATCGCAGTAGCGATTCCAGCGCGGTACAGGCCCCGTTGTATTTGGAGCTCAGGCGTTCACGAGTTCAGATGAGGTAGTCGGCATTGAGAACAAGAACGGCGAAGCCATGGAGAAATTCGAGACAGGGTGGAGTTGTAGCTGGTGAGGAAGACGCAATAGTGGTTCGGTGGTTCGGTGCTTGATTGCGGAGGTGTTCCCGCGCTTTGGATGAATATCAGGTGGCGGTAGTGCAGCTGGAAATAAAGATTCAACGTGCGCTGTGAAGCTGTGAATGACTGGGATCTTGGAGCTTGGCCGAGAAGTGTGAATAATTGACCCGCCCAAAGAGCATTAGAGGAATGGGGGCTTTGGCGGTCTAGACTTCTGCGCTGATCATCGGATCCATTGCTTAGAAAACGGTTGGATTGCAAGCTCTTGCAAAATGTTGCTATCCCTTGTCACATGACTGCCTACTCTGACTTTTCCACCTGGGTGCATCTCGTGCATGTTCGCATCACTCACTTGAATCATGCATCTCTGAGAGAAGATATCGCTTGAATCGCTGGCGCGCATACGTCTTCCCGTCCCCTCGGTCGTCCTCCTGTTTCGAAAGGAGTTCATATATTACTTTACCCAGTTCCTTCCACCGGCGACAAAATCTTGTTGGTATAGAAGCAGTCTAGAACATTCTTAATTCTTCTTAGCCCCTTGGGTACCCCTCTCCCGCCGCTTCGATGCAATTGGAGGGGGCCCTTTCGTCATCCCTTCCCATGGTCAGATCTCACTCCGGGCTATCCTTCCAGCAGCCGATCTGTGCCAGTCCAAGTCCCCTGAAGCTCAACCGAGACGCATCGAAAGGGCACCGCGATCCGGGTAGACTGCTCGCGAGGAAGCTAAATAATAAGGTGAGGCTGCATATCCACAGAATGGCTGCGCTCCGGGCCTGGACCAAGCCGTTGTTATGTACCCCATCCCACTTGATGCACTGCTGCAGTCGGACGATCTTTGCTCCCTTCGGCTCCTCATGTTCAGCCGATGCTCGATTTGAAACACGCCCTCAACCTTAATAGACTTAACCTTTGCTGTCAGGCTGCCCAATCTTAGATTGAGTGATCCTTCTGGGATGATCATTGGCCTCTTTCATACACTACGAGTCTCTGTGGTCTAGGCCGGACTCGCCGGATCTCTTCAGGGTCCACTGTTCTTCGGTCACAGTTGACTCCAAGATCTATAGGGGTGCTTGTTGCACTAGACACTGTCATCGAAAGGCTTTCACCGCTTGAGACCACTTCTGGCTCCTTCCGGTAGTGGTGTGAGAGTGGCAGGTCAATTGACCCCTCGGACATGACATCCGACATTTCTGGTGGGTTTGAAGGAATTTCCGAAGTTGATTGGCCGACCTCATGATAACACTCAAGCAATAGCTGCGACCTAGATCAGGCAGACTATGAGCAAACTGTGGCGGGAATATGTGGTCAGTGAATCCGCATGATGTAGTGACCGTATGATATAATAGCAGCGTTCTTTTATATTCACCAGTGGATCTCTCCGGCCGCCAGCTAGTGTTGTGGCACAAGCATATCCAAATTGAGTCCCACAATGCCTGCTTTGTAATTGTACGCCTGCTGTATGATGCTCGACATTGCATTCCGATCGGACATGATGGGTGGCACCATAGTTCCCAAAGGATATTCCATGATGCTCTGCAATAGACTTCTTCTTTCAAACCAACGGATCGTTCAATCCAGTCTCACCTCGACCGCGAGCGTTTCCGCCTCTTCGGTGACCTCCAGCGTCCTTCTACTGCCTTTCTCTCACGATCTAGACCTGCCATTACTCTCTCCGCAGCACTCCCTCGCATTCCCTTCATACCGCCGGGTATTCCCGGCGTTCCTCCCCTACTTGTTTGGGCAGAGGTACCGGCTGAGACAAAATCGATACTCTCCCGTTGGGTCTCCGCCCTTTCCTCCTCTTTCTTCTTCGATACTTCTTTTTGAGCACTTGCCAATTCCTCCTTGTAAGCCCACTCCGGAAAGCCTAATGGATCCCATAACACTGTTGGCAATGTCGTCGCATACTGCTTTTCATCTTCTACAGCTGCAAACTGCATCAATTTGGGCAGAAGACTAGGATTCTTCAGCGCAGACGATGAGGCAAGCTTGGCATTGAAGTGTATGCCTTGCTTCTTCAGTTCGAGAAAGTGAGCAAACTTCTGGTCCGCGTCTGGGGTTGGCGACGCAGGTGGTGAAGAAGGGATTTCCAGGTTGGGTTTTGTAGGCAGCGTTAGGTCTCGAATTGCGGTTCGCTGGGCTGTGTATGGCGAAGATGGCGCGGAATGGCTATCACTATCGGGCATTGTAGCTTGTGGTGGACCAGCTGGTCCTAACAAGGCTCCAGTACTGGGAGCATCATCGTTTGATGCCTGAGGATTTCCATTCGCCTTATCTGAAAGGGTCAGCACTCGTAGCAAATAGAGACATCAGACGACCCACCGTGGCTACTCCGTACGACTAGTCCAGGAGTCTTGGCTTGGGTGGAAGTCTAAGGTCTATCCAGTCAGCGATGATGAAGGCTGGAAGGTAGTTGATATAGTCGTACTTCAGAAGCCAGCTGACTTCGTCTCCCCACTTCGTCGGCATCCTCCTCGTCACTGCTTCCATAACCTACAAGGCCCGACATTCTAGCACCGTAACGAGAGACAAGACGTTCAGTCGATCACAGCTTTGGAGCAGAACAGAGCCGTGAAAGCCCAGTAGGTCTAGGCATATATTTTAAGCGAGCGCTAGAATAGGAGCCAGTATTATTCTTAGCGGTAATCATGTCCATCATTTAAAGTAATTCAACTTTTACGACGTCTCCATCATAATCCTTGCCAGCATAACTGGATTCCACCGCCTCAGCCCGGTGTCCTGGTCAAGAGATCGGACCATAGACCCTTCCGAACGCTTCGAATACGTTTACGATTCCACTGCAGCTGATCAAGATTCTATAGGGCATTAGGCCGAAACGAAGTACATAGCATACTTTAGATATACCAAGAGCAAATCAAGAATCCGGGTTGAGTTGTCTGCTTCAAAATTCCGGGTTTTCTTGGAATGACTTGCACCTGATATCAAGTGTCATCTCCATTTACATTCTTCGATTCTTGCGGGCATTTTTGATACCTGAATCCTTGTCGTTCAGGATGCGGTCGTAGGTTTCCCATCTGTTTTCCGCAACAGGCCATCTGACACGCAAGACTTAGTGACATGGACATCAGTAATGGGGATCCCGAGATACAAGCAGGTCCACTAGCCGTGTCTACTGAGCAGCTCGAGAATATGTTCTACAAGAATATGAATCTATCCGACAGACGAGCAAAAGCGTCGAGCTATCAAAACCCGCCAGCTGCTATGGTCGAAGAAATTGAAGAGAAGCCAACGCCGTTCAAATACAGTATGTCGCAGCACTACACCCATACCTGTACGTATTTCCTATGGCATGCTTATCTACTTCACATCGAACGGAGCCGAAATGGATCGTGTTGAAAATTAGTCTCTTTTCTATCCATGCCCATGGGAACGAATTCACTCTTTATGTTCATATCTAAACCGACAATGCTAATTCCAGAGACAAAATCAGCACACGTTATACCGGCTTTGCATCCCTTACAACCATCAAAGCAAGACATTGCGAGCCGAATGCTAATCAAGAACGGCATCTCGCCCTCTGCATTACTCCGCTCCCAGCTGACATTATTCGAGCAAGCCGATGACGATCAAAGATCACGGCTTATCGAGCTCTGGCGCATTGTTCCTCCTACATATGCCAGGAATGGCGGTCAAGGGCTAGCTGACGGGCTTGGTGAATACCAAACGACGACCGTTGGACATGAAGAAGAGCTGGCATGGTTGAGGTATCAGAAGGAGGCTGATAGAGAGGACGCGTCCTCAATGGGCAATTACATCAACAAGAACCAACACTGGCCAGGGACTATGGATCAACTTTTCGACAGCAATGCTAGCGGGTTCAGAAATTCGAGCCAGGAGCGTCCGGACCATCAACACGACCAGATAGGCCATCAGCCAACGGTCATCAACGATTTCCAGGATGTAGAGATGCTCTGAATGTTCTACATGGGCCCGCTGATAGATAAAGTTTCACCATTGAATTGTGCAACTCATCTTGGTCATGCTAATGGGCTTATCACACTCTATTCTGTTAGCATAACCCTGGCAGCAGCATGTTACGTATTCTCCTATGAGACCCATTAACAATACAGCTCTCTATATCACGCACCCCTAGTCACTAAGGTATGTCAACCAATCCCAATTCCTCGCGCAGTAGTGAGACAACCTGCCACTGTCTATCCAAAGACTTTTTGAAACCTGGTCAAATGTATCTATCCCTACGTGAGTATCCCAATTCCCAACGCTGTAAAATTTCAAAGGCGTGACGGATACTTCTGCTTGGACAATGAGCCGCGGATGTTATCGAGATGGTTATTAGAGCCGATTCTCACAGCGAAATGTCTTTAAAGCGATTGTGTCTGATGGTGCCTGAATCGTAGAATAGATATTTTGCAAGCATTTCATTATATTATAGTGGTGCGAAGCATAAGTGAAAAATGGTCAAATGTGACATAATGCACCATGGATTGAGAAGATGCATTGATATGAGCAAGAAAAGTGATTACATTAGAGTGTGAGATGGTCGCGCTCCATCAACCATCCTATAGTAGGACGAAAGAGCCCGCACTACCTTGCCAAGGGAGATTAAAGCTAAGGTGCCAAAAAAATTTATCACATGGAAAAAGTCCACCAGTCTCGATCCAAAATCCAGGCTCTCTTCCTGAGGAAAGAAATCAGTTACCAGTATGTCCGAATATGCTCCATATTGATGTTGGATACCTGATGACTGATGCATGTCATCCTGCGATCGCCCCACAAGCAAGGATTCGCTGCTTTTCGAGAAAAAATGGTAGTCGAGATGAGTTGACTTCTAGGCACTTGAGTAAAGACCTGCCAGCCGACTCGCAGAATCGGATGATGATAAGATTAGGTAAAATTTGTTGCTGGTGAGGATGCCGTGGAAGTCGTCGCATGCAACGCTAATGAAAATGCTGTGATAATGCTGTAGGGATCGCTGTGAAAATGCTGGAGACATCGCTTTGAAATATGCTATGGAAGAACGCAAGATGAATGCACAGAACTGAGGGTCCGGAGCTGGGACCATTTGACAGGTGGTCTATAGCATGCTGTCAACAATCTCGCTCAAGCTCGCAAAGGCGCGCTTGTGCAGGGAGTCAGCCTCTCCATCTTCATTGAGCGCATCTGGTGCATCAAGGTCTTCAGCGATGGTCTCTACCGCACGCCTAAGCTTGTGGCAAGCCTCTCCCTCTGCGTTGCAGTGGTTCATGATGGTCTCGGCGTCTGTGAGTCATAGGTTAGCATGTGCATTCAATGTAGGGGAAAAAAGGTTTAGTAGACTTACCAGGTTGAGTATAAGGATCGGCGGCGGCATCAGCCTCTACAAGAGCCTCGGCGGCATCAAGAGCGTCGCGCTTGGCAACGTAGCAGCCCTCTCCTGGCTGATAGCAGTGATGGTAACCGCCATTTGCTGATGCGGCGGCATCAGCAACGGCGGCTGCGAGAGCAAGAGCATTACGCTTGGCTATGGCACAAGGTTGTCCAGCTCCGTAGCAAGCCAGCTTGGTGGAGTCTGCGACGGAGTCGGTCTCAGCCATGGCCCCGGCAGCAGCTTCATCAGCACGCTTCAGCTTGAAGCAGCCTTCGCCTGTTTGGTGGCATGTGTGCTTGAAGTAGTCGACGTGAACCAATGCTTCAGCAGATGCGAGAGCCTCCGCGGCTGCAAGAGCTTCACGCTTGGCCTTGAAGCAGCCCTCTCCTGTCTGATGGCATGTGTGCTTGAAGTAGTCGACGTGGACCAATGCTTCAGGCTCTGCGAGAGCGTCACGCTTGGCCTTGAAGCAGCCCTCTCCTGTCTGATGGCATGTGTGCTTGAAGTAGTCGACGTGGACCAACGCTTCAGGAGCTGCGTTGGCGATGGCGGCTGACTCGACAGAAACGACAGTGACGATAGCGGTGATAAGTGTGCTGGTGACCTTCATGGTGATCGATGTTGTTACGTTGAGAGTTGGAGTGATATCGAGATAGATGCTATGCGTGTGGTAATATTTCCTGTGAGAAGCTGCTGAGTAAAGAGTGTTGGAATTGAATGTGGATGTGGTTGTAGATGTGAGATGTGGTACTAGGTGTTCGATAGAAGAAGATATATGAGAAGAGTAAGAGTGTCAATCTAGAAGACTCAACAGGAGAGAAGAAGGATGTTTGTTGTAAGAATAATGTTCTAATGTGTAAGAAGACTGTAGCAATGAAGGTTTATCAATAAAGGAAGCATCTTCAACATCGAGAACTATCCAACGCATGGCTGCACAAGGTGTCAATAGCCCATGCCAGACTCCTTCGAGGCTTCAATAAGATCTCTATAGATAGACAACAAGGATCTGAGCAAACAGTGATGCATGTCTATGTTCAGCTCTTTCACGGATAGACGATCTTTTGTGGGCGGTCAAGAGGCCTCGACTCGAGATGCAAGTGCTTGTCACCCTTGACGAGGACACCGACTTCCAGCTTTGATCTATCTATAGGCTCTTTGTGAAGGCTCGGTTGGCCTTCAAGGTGTATAGCGTTCAACATCGTGATGTGGCATAGCGTGAGTCGAGTTGCGTTATTGAAGCCTATTGATATCAGATTCCGGAATGATTGACTTTCAGGCGCGCTAGGCTCGATTAAGCGATAAAGCGATAAAGCGAGAAACCGGTCTGGGATTCTTGAAGTTCCACACCTTTTCCATGAGCAGAAAGAAGATGGGAATTGGTTGCTTTCGATGACCTTGGATGATGGCTATGGCCAAATTGCGTTGCAACCAAGTGCACAATGTTTCATCTCCACTGCAACATGACCATGCTGTTGTGATAGTACCAACCCCTGTCAAAAATTGGCACATATCATGCAATGAGAGAGCACAGTATCATCGTCTGCGAGCAACGGAGATCAGACCCTGTGCTTATAGGCGTGGCTATGAGAAAAGACAGGATCCTTAGATATCAGCTAACGCCGCATACCAAAGGACTTCAAAGGGCTGAGAGGTAGGAAATGGTCCATAAAGCAGAGCGAGCACAGTCTCCAGCGCTGAAAACTGCGTCCAATTAGGTTCTGTAATTTCAACGATCATTGGACGTTCCGAGGTGGTGAGATACTAAGACGTCTGCTTTGAAAGGAACCAGCCATTGAATGACCCTTCACTAGCGTCCTTGCAGTCTGAAAATAAGAGGATGTGGCACCTCTATCAGGAGCCTATGCTTGAGAGTATGCATCAAGAAGCGGATGATATTGTTCATAACCTTCATAGTGGTCCTGGACGTAGTTTATTGTAAAAGCTTCATGTTCCATAGGACATCGGCTTGCGGCCTGGAGAGTCTCTTTTCAGCTCCGTCCTTAATGTAAGATGGAAGGCACTGTCGTGACTGTGTAACATGGTAGGAAATGCCCCACGTTGTGAAGGTGATAAATCCTCGGATGCACGTCAAATCCTAGCGTCCTTATTCCCGTCTAGGTTGTTCCTTGGCTTGGCGTCATCTTCAACCTCCGTTACATCTCTGTAATCCCTAACAATATTCAATACAATGTTGTCTCGGAGCTCCCATAAGGCCTCGCAGGTAAGAGGAATATCATTCATGTATCCATGGAGGTCGGCCGCTTACCTGCAATCCACGCGACAGCAACTACTACAAGGCTCTAGAGTATCATGTCAATGGCGCGCAGTTCCCCCAATGGCGAGGGGTATGAGCCTCACCGTCCAATATAGCGAGCATTGACTGAAGGCATCCTTAGCTATGGCCACTGTACAGTCAGATATATTCAGACCCACCAAATTCGGCGGAAAATACACCACCACCCTCATACCTGGTGAACCCATGGACCCTTGACCTCAAAATAGCATGCATTCCGCTTATACATCACTGCAGGTGACGGCATTGGCGCAGAAGTTGCCGAGTCGGTCAAAGCGGTTTTCAAAGCCGACAATGTGCCCATCGAGTGGGAGCAGATCGACGTTACTGGGGTCGAGTCCGGAGATAAGCACTCAGAAGATTTGTTCAGGGAATCAATCGCTTCGCTGAAAAGGAATAAACTCGGCCTCAAAGGTATGAGCACTGGATGTGAGCTTGGCGGAGTCATGCTGACGGGCTGAGGAAGGTATACTGCATACTCCTGTGGAGCGATCCGGTCATCAGTCCTTCAACGTTGCTCTGCGGCAAGAGCTTGACATCTACGCGTCTATTGTCCTCATCAAAAACATTCCTGGCTATAAAACTCGACACGACAATGTAGATCTCTGCATCATTCGAGAAAATACCGAGGGTGAATACTCTGGTCTTGAGCACCAGTCTGTTTCGGGCGTGGTCGAATCGCTCAAGATCATTACACGAGCAAAGTCTGAACGCATTGCCAAATTTGCTTTCAGTTTCGCTCTAGCAAACCACAGGAAGAAGGTCACCTGCATACACAAGGCCAACATCATGAAGCTTGCAGACGGCTTGTTCAGGGACACATTTCACCAAGTTGCACAGGATTATCCAACATTGGAAGTCAGTGACATGATTGTTGATAACGCATCGATGCAGGCTGTTTCCAGACCTCAACAGTTCGATGTCATGGTTATGCCCAATTTGTACGGCGGCATTCTTTCGAATGTTGGTGCAGCTCTTGTAGGGGGACCAGGTATTGTGCCAGGATGCAACATGGGCCGCGATGTGGCTGTATTCGAGCCTGGATGCCGACACGTTGGTCTTGACATCAAAGGCAAGGATCAAGCCAATCCGACCGCTATGCTTCTCTCTGGATCCATGCTGTTGCGCCATTTAGGTCTCGACGAACATGCAAACCGAATTTCAAAAGCTGTGTACGATGTCATCTTAGAGGGGTAAGCAAGGGATCTCAATGAGAAGTATTCCGATGCTGACGAGGACGTAGTAAAACGAGGACTCGAGACATGGGGGGCAATAGCACCACTCATGACTTCACCAGATCAGTTTTGGACCACATGGAGGCAACGTAAACTCTGAGCAGTGGAAGTGTACATAAGACGGATTTTCTGAGTTGCAAGTCTGGTATGCGGGATGAGGGTCATGTCTTGGATGCCCGTTTTACCTTTGTACAACAGTATCGAACGCCATAGCGGTGGATGTTCGTGCCTTTTTTCCTAACCCTGAGCGCCACGCTAATGCTCGATGCATGATGAGCCAAAGATGCCACAAATCTTCGTCAAAACTGCACTCGCCGCCGTCTACCAGTATACTTTGAGTCCTTCTTGACGACCTTCCCTTTCCTCTCCATCTGCTCCTTCTTCTTCAAGATCCACTGCCTTCCCCCCTTGACACCCATCTCCTCTCTCATCTTCCTCTCCCCGTTCCTCCTACTGCGCTGCTCAACATCAACCCC
>JAABUK010002361.1_pt1 | contig 33989 bp, 28 predicted proteins | sample 5559141 | NCBI WGS metagenome assembly JAABUK01 (sample SAMN10711869, study PRJNA513367) | rock metagenome | isolation source: Antarctica rocks | place: Antarctica: Victoria Land, Pudding Butte nord | collected 2016-01-03 | reverse complement strand
GTAAGATTGTCATTTTATTTTCCGTGTTCATCAAACAAGATCTGCAAGAAATTGACCATGATCGGTCAGGACCTTGAAACCTTGATTGAAGACTAACCTCCAAATGTGTTCCGTGGCGTTTTTGCGAGACACGGAAAGAGTGCGGAAGCACTCCTTCCGGCTTTGCCTCTTTCGACGCCATTAACATGTGGAGAAATCACGCTAAAAGCCCTATGATGGATCGCGTTACAAAAGACTGATTAAAGAGGTTAGATAAAGCCGCTAGCGTTATACCGCTCTCCTCATTCTTAATGCACTATTGATTGCTCATCTCCCAGCGCGCATTCCAAGCTGTGGTTGAACCCTGTAAGATTATCAGCAACCATGGTATCATGTACTTGATCCTCGGATTTTTAGGGGACCTGCGGGACAGTTGCTTCCGTCCCAAGAAGATGGAGCTAGCTCCACATGCTATTCCCTCTTTGTTCCGCTTCTATTCCCACTTCTTCATCTTCTCTCCACCTTCAATCATACCATTTAAAAGCTTCATATACATCCAGTACTAATTATCTTTTGTAGTATCTTTCCCTTAATTATCAAGATCAGAAGCTATGAAGGCCTTACTCTCTGCTGTTACAGCTTTCGCTGCCGTTACTACTACAGCACCCAAGATAAGCAAGTAAGTAAAAATACTCGTAAAGTATAACTTCCTAACTTCTTCTAATAACTTAAATAGCTATAAGATGCTTAAGCGTTAGGCTCCAGTTATTACTAATATTAATATCCTTAATTATACTCTTACGCTTAAGTACCTCGAGGATAAATTCTATTATAAAGGTCTCGCTAACTATTTATAGACGGACTTTATATTAGTTAGTTTTAACGTAACCTTTTATAATAACCTTAAGGAGATCTCTTTTAATAAGATAACTTATATCTCATTCTTAATCACTACCCTTACGAAGGTAGGTGTAATCCTAGTTAAGGAGTATACCTATATATTTAGCGTCTCTAATCCTAAGTTATTTATTATACTTTCCTTAATTCTTAAGGGCGTTGGAGTTAGCGCCTATATAGGCGCCGTAGCTAATATTATAAGTACTACCTATCTTATTATAGTAGGCTTAATCCTTATAATTAAGTTACGCCACTCCGCGTATATCCGCGCTTTCTTAAGTGAGAGCCCCTTCCTATTATTATTTAATATACCCCTATCCCTTAATAAGGTTTATATCCTAGCTGCGCTATTTATTATATCTTACCTGTTAGATAACTTAACTTTACCTATTAAGGCTTTCCCTATACTTTATCCCCTAATAACGGAAATATAATTACTAGCTCTATAGTTACGCTTTTAACACCTAGCTTAATTATTAAACCCGCGGATAGAAGCTCGTAGATCTATAGTACCTTTATAACTATTACTAGCCTAATCTTTATTCCGTAAGCTTTTATTAATTTAATTTATAAAGTTAAAGCTAATAAGTATAATAGCGTAACCCTAATTAATAGTGGCTTCTTACTTACCATACCCACTACACTAAATGGCACTACACCTATCTTAGGCCAGACTTACGTCGTCCTTACCGGCTATAACACGACTATAACGGACGACACCGTCGCTGCTAGCCCAGCTATCTTCGAGGTCGGTCCTCTGTAAAGGAAGCTGTATTGACTTCATTGTACATAATCTGTTTGTGTCGGAAGCATGAGTACGAAAAAGTCCAGATGAGGAAGGGGGCGTTCAGAGCAGGAGAAACCTTGTACATATCCAATCATTCACAGTAATCGTAATATTGACATACGTCTTTCCCGCGTCGACGATATCATGTTGTTGTGCGCTTCTGTACTGTATATGCTGATCATTTCCTTGTGTTGCTCCTCCTACGCGTCATGTTTCTTGCCGGCTTGCTGTTCGCCTTGTCCTTTCACTGTGAACGTGTCAGTAACGTTCGCACCTGGAAGGTATGGTTCAACTCTCCTAATTAGAAAAGCCCATCCTCGCCAAGGCCTGAACAATTGCAGACTCCTAGTATTATGAAGCGAACATTCCGACTTGGCAAAGGCCTCGCTCTTGACCGTTCTTTCATCAGCTCATTGATGCAAAAGAGAAATTGATGGCTACAGCTATCGCTCTTATCGGGCAAATGAAACGTGGGACTGGATCATCGGGCTATACCGCTGCTATTGTATGCGCCCGTTAGCTTCCACCATGAAGTCAGTATGCTAAAGACCTGCACCGTTCTGGGAAGTCGGTGACGCTATGGACCATAATGGTCCAGTGCAGATGATCCTGAAGTCAGCATGTCGTTCTTCTGGGGACATCGACCCGTGGGTGTGTATGGAATTTTGTGACATCCTTGACCTAGTGTATGGTGAAACACTGAAAGAATGCGAAGAGACATCATTAATCGAGGATTCGATGTGTAACCATGGAGGTCATGGGGCATCAACAAGTCTAAGCCGTTATTACTGATAGTTGAATAGGACGAAATCCAAGGTCGATGGCTACAATGAATCACGAACAGCATCTATTAAGTTTGCCAAAACACCGATAGGTCAAGCGGTGCGCCTTGCTCGTCTCAACTCAATGCCAATATTATCATTATCTTTCAAGGTATCGTCCGTCTGTCTATCGACCACCCACGCCAATTAAGGAGTGTATATCGATGCCACGACCGCCCATTCGAGACTCATTCTTCGTTGCAGCCTCAACCACAGCCCCACAAAACCGCCGTCATAGGTTTTCAGCCCCTCCCAATCCCCACTCAAGCAGCTCCTATATATTTCTCTTCGCTAACACGGACTTGGCATCCCTTTTGTAAGCCCAATAGCCACCTTCGGGCGCTGGGTAGGATCCATAGTCGCCGTATCCTCCGCTAGATGCAGGACGCAATAAGTGAATGTCGTTATTGGGTCTAGAGGTGGGGGGAATATATTGTTGAGAAGGGGAATTGGGGGGTAGGATGGAAGAATATCAGGCTTGGCTCACCTAGTTGGTGGTGCGGGCGTAGCACTGGCACCTTCGGAAGCGCCAGCGCCAGCATAGGAGCCATAATCCCCGTAGCCTCCACTAGATGCGGGACACAATTAGTGAGTGTCATTGCTAATTGTTGGGTTTTCATATAGAGAGGCAATTACGATTTTTGGCAAATTGGGAAGGGAAATAGGGGAGATTGGATGAGAACATATCAGTTCAGCTTACCTTGGAGGAGCGGGCTCAGCGGCTGCACCTTCAGCAGATCCCACACCCGCATAAGAGCCATATCCGCCTTCAGGGGCAGGGTAACTGCCGTAGTCTGCTGGGGCCGGGATGGGCGAAGCGGCCGAAGGATTGGGATGATGGCGAGGGAGAGGAGGGAGAGGAAGGTGGTGAGCTTCATGTTGTGGTATGAATGGATGAAGCTGGGCTGGTGGGGGAATGGGGATGACTGTGAGGCTGAGGTGATTGAGCGAGTCAATATCAGGATGGGTGAGTGCTGGGTCTTGTGGTGAAGGTATTGGGGATGCAATAGCCTGGATGGGGGGAAAGATGGACGGGCGAAGCAGATGTTTGAACAGAGGGACCGTGTGCTGGCGTGACAGGATCTCGATTCCCTGTCCGGTTGCATGGAAGTATCCTTCATGGACCCGTGTATACCTCGAAAGGCAAACTGCATTCGTTCGATGCTCCCGCCAAAGAAGTTAGTACACTTGGTCTGACCGTAGCAGGGCCCTGTGAAGGAGAGGACGGATAAGCCAATGGATTTGCTACCACAATGGAGGCCCACTCCGTGAAGGCGACATTCCTCGATCATGAATGGTGGAGTGGCAGTAAACTTGGAGATGGTGCTGCCACGATGTTGAATAATTGAACACTATATCTTGGCAGGGCACATCGTTCTGTTTGGCGCCAAGAGTCAACGCGAGCGCCCAAGACTCCAAGACATGGGATACAGCTCATTCATGGCTTGCGCGTTCTGACGCTAACCCTTTCCAAGTGTGCAGCGAGCCTTACCTAGCCTTTCAGATCCCCAAGAGTACCCAAAATCATAGGGCTTGCTAAGGATCTTCAAGCGGGGAATAACCGATTGGTGTAAATATCCTGCTTAGAGGTGAATGCTCCCTGAGATACACCAATAGCAGCTACCATCACAATCAGTGCAGTAGCATAAGATACTAGGGAAGCAGCCATTCCAGTTGCGACCTGCAAGTCAACTTTTGATCCCATTGACGAAGCTTACATGATCTCGAATCCCGGCGACCACGACGAGCCGGGGCCCTCCCACATCGGCGAAGCCGTCACCGACGAAGAGGGTACGCTTGAGGCAGGGCTCACGCGGCGGACAAACCCGGAGGGTGACATGAACGAAACCGGGAAGGAGGACCCTGCAGGGGTTTCTGTCCCGCGAACAATCATAGAGGATACCAACCGCAGCCAGGAGACGAACGTACAAGATAAGAGAGCGAAAGATCCGGACACTGCCAGTTTTGATAACGAACGGTAAGCTGCATTTTTAAGAAAATTCGGCACATTATCACAAGAGTGGGGCTGGATTCGAGCCTCTGGGTCAGTCTCCAATCTCATTTTCCGGGGTCGGGCAGGACTAATTCGGAGGAATCGATTTCGCATATATGCCGATGCCTCAAGAGGTCACAGGGGCAAGGGTCTGGCGAAGCTGAGGTACACTACGGATGGACCCTGCCTCGATCGTACTTTGCATCTGATTTCCGATCGTTAGCTCTTTTACTACACTAGAGCGGACTAGCTTGGGGGGATGAATATCTTGAATTGGTCGTCCATAATGCTTGGCGAACTGATGTCAACTGGGCGCGGGGTAATCTTGGCATTGCTGCACAAAAAGTTCACAAAGCATATCCCGTGAGACTACGAGGAATTAGAATGCCTACTTGCGGCATAGTGCGGAAAATTGAGAACGGACTGACGGGAAAAGTAAATCTTGAAACAGGTAATTTTTTCTACTTTTCTTTTGGCATACGCGGAAGTTATTCGATTGGTATACTCGTGCAGCATTTCTGGAACGCATTTCAAATCGATGCCAGTAATGCGGCTAGCGCCGAAATCCCTACGGCCGCCCACCCGCCACCCTGGACAATTCCAGCTTCGCCAATGAAAGCCTGGGGGCTTGTGGACGGAGACGTGGAACTCGGGGTGGCGGAGCTGCTGCTGTTGTTGTCGCTGCTGCTGGTGCTCCTCATGTTTGAGCTGCTCTCATCGTTCAGCATGGCTCCAAGCATTCCGATCTCAACGGTCCCGCCGCATGGAGCAGCAGGAGGCATCACGCAGCCATTGAGATAGTCGCCCAGCGGTCCGACACCCATCCCTTTCATGCTGACCATCTCGGGCGTGAAGGCCGGCGTTAAAGAGGTGCTGTTGGCGGGGAACACAACAGGCTTCATGTGGGAGCCGATGTAGGAGGCATGGATACCTGAAGACGAATCCCTTTAACATGGCTTTCAGGTAGAGGCGGAAGGTTGCGCACTACTCACCGTGCTCGGCTGCAAGCCTTGCCATGAGGAACGCTGCCTGCGGAGATTGCACGTAGTCCGCTAGACCGATGAACGCGCCGCACATTGTCGCCTCGAAGATATACGCATTCATGAGATGCGATGTGGCGTTAGTGACAGGCGGGTACGAGAAGTTGCATTTCGGTTTCATTCCCCCAGCTGCCATGCCGGCCTGTAAAAGGGCCTCCTCGCCCAGTTTGGCCTGCACGGCTAGGCCCATGGTGTTGGCCAGGAAGTCGGTCATTGGCTTTGTCGGCGAGGGAAGAGAAGAGTAGAAAGATTCATTGATAGGCACCGAGTCGTAGTAGCTCGAGAGGAGATTTTGGAGAACGTAGCCGTACGCGATAGCAGGAAGGTCGCTGGAGCCCGGGCTGACCGGGCACATATAAGTGGCCGACGTAATAGCAGCCGTCGAGAGGAGCTGGAGAAGATTGGAAGCCTTCATTTGGTATACTTAATTGATCGAACACGATTGTGGATTTTCGGATTTCAGGTGGACAAGATTTTAATGTTCTAGCCAGGCGCGTTGGAGGGAAGGCAACTCGATAGTCTTATAGCTCAGTAGCCCCAGCGAGAGACCGCACGATATGCAGAGAGCATTGGAAGTGGACTACTTACCCTGGTAGCTGAACCGGACATGCGGATGCCAAGACACTTGAGCTTAGTGAGAGGGGGCAAACATGGAATTCTTTCAATCAGTGACACGTGTTGGGACGGAAACGGTAATTGATTGTCGCAGGGAGCGAAAGAAGTCAGTCATCCGGCCCTGCCAAGAAACTATAAAACGGCCCTTACTACGTACACTGCAGAGCCATGACCCCATACTACCGTTTCAGGCGAAAATATTGTTAGTATACGCTGATCAGCTTGGCATAGTCTAAACGCTTTCCGGTAAAGTAGCTCCACAGCATATTCGGCTATGCCGCGGTCCCATGATCTACGGTCGCCTTCTTGCTCGAAAAAATTGATGTTCTACAGAGAGCTAGGACCGGATTAATCTACCTCCCTAGATCGTACAAACAATATTTTCGCCTGACACTCGTAGTAGCCATGCGAGGCCCCGCAACTATAGCCCATTTCGATAGTATCCGAGATGTAAACCACGGTGATCGGATCAGATGGCAAAGTGAGATGGGCTCCAGGACGGTGGACCGATGTGAGACATAACCCGTAGGAGCGTAGGCGATGGCGAGGGAAATGTTATTGGCGACATAAGGAGAAGACGGGGAAGTGTTTCTAGGCGCGAGGTTGAAGGTGGTGACCTAAGAATAGCTTAGCGCAGGATCGGGATATCGGCGATCGGTAGTTGAAAGATCCGTGCTCAACGTCATTGGCCAGCTCTAAGTCAATGCGCAAAGTGTTGGCGTCCCTCAACGGAAAGACGAGTCCCCGGGAAAGGAGATCTGCAGCGCCATGGCCGAACCTGATACTGCGCATCAATGATGTTGACGAGTAAGTCAACGTTCTGGTCTGTGTCACCCATTCCGGCAGCTGGTCGGAATGGTCACGGAAAGATCCTTGATAGCGCCATCAAATGACGGAAAAACGCGTTGCCGTAAACTCGTTCAGGCCAACAGGGTCTTTAGCACATGGACGCATTTGGCTACTGGCCATTGACAACCCCGTGGATGGGAAAAGCTTGAGTACGATGTAAGATGACACCAGGTAAGCACGACAAGGATGGTCTGGTATCAGAAGTCTAATGACTCGGATGTGTCTTGCTCCTGTTGCGCGGGTTGTTTTGATTTCCTTAGTCTTTGACATTGCATTGTTATATCTTCGGTTCAAGACCTGGACTTGTATCTCTCAGTATGGCAGACACAACGGAGGCTTCGAGGGCAGTGTTGCCAATCATCAAGAAACACGCATCCCGAATCACACCTCGGACTTGCCTTTGGCCTCTCGCTGGAAGCCTGGTCATCACGTTTGGCCTCTCCATTGGCCTGACATTTCGATCGGACAACTGGTGTTATGCGAGTACATGCGGCGAATCGCTATTTCCGCTTCAAACCAGATTACATGTCATAATCTGGTACTTCTGGCTTTCGATCTCAGTAACATTCCTGTCGGTCCGAGCATTCCATCCAGAAATGCAGAAGTCCCTGGCACGGCCGCTCACGACATGGAAATTGCCAGTAATTGGGAGGCATATCAGCATTGGGTTTCTGACGATGTTCCTTTGGATCATCTCGCTATATGGAATTGTCGTTGGAGTTTGGTGGGTCCGATTGCGCGACTACTTCAATCATAGGAATGATGTTGCAGGAATTGCCGTTGGGAGTAGTAGACTGGCAGCCATTGCCTTGACCGGACATCTCTGCGATATCACGATGGGAATGGTCCTGCTGCCGATATCTCGGCACAGCGCACTCGCATCCTTCTTCAAGATCTCGGTGTCGACCACTCTCACCAACCATATTTTAACAGCCTACACCCTATTCGTTCTAGTCATCATTCATGGATGCCTGTATGTCTCATGGGTACCTGCCTTCAACAGTCTTTCGGCTCAACTTCGAATGGTCATTCCCGTTCTCAATCCAACCTACCTTCACGCACAAGTCTGGCCTGGCGACACCTCAGGTATCGGCATTTGGCGCGCCTCTTTGATCTTCAGTGGCTCCTTCGCCGCCCTTATCATGTGCGCCATCGCCATCACGACCTTGCCGAAAGTGCGCAAGGCGCACTTCAACCTCTTCTACTTCACCCACCTGCTGGCTATTCTTATGGTCATTGTCATATGCCTTCACGCGAGCACGATCTTCTATTGCACAGCTCCAGGTTTGGCTATGTGGTTCCTCGACTGGATGATGCGCCTGTGGGAGTTGAGAAGGACCCTGGATGGAAGCATCTCCACTTTTGGTAAAGGCTGGTATTGGTCAGTCAAGTCGTCCCTCTACTCGTTCATGTGACAGTGCTAAAAGTCTTCCTTAGTGTCACACTTCCGCTGCCGCGCCAGAGGCTATCAGGCTGCTCGTGTCGGTCGCCTCTTGCCCATTTCTACATCCATCACGCCGGCTCCTCACTTCGGGAACTGCATCCATTCACCACCGTGACACACCTAGCCTCCATGAATAATGCCACTCACTCTTCTGAGGACGACTTTCCCATTCAATTCCTCTTCCGCAAACAAGGAGGGAAAGGACAAGCACCGAGTGACGCCGCCGTCGTACCTTTGCCACTTCGCCAACGGATACTCAGGGGCAAGAAACAACGTGAGCAAAGTACACAATGGACGGCGCGGCTCGCAGCCCTCGTAGACGAGCAGCAACCAGAGCTGTCGAAGCGGCAGAGCGATAGCAATATTGACATGGAGAGATCACCAGCTACATTCGCACCAGGAGCCGTCGGTATCAACGTCGCACTCCGTCTCGAAGGACCGTACTTCTCTCCCGCAGATCCCTCCCGTTACGACACCGTAGTGTGCCTCGTAGCAGGCACAGGTGTGGTCGGAGCCATCGCCATCGCCGCTGCTTTCAATTACGCAGCAACGAACGATTTCAACGACTCTACATGTAAGGGATTACCGCCTCGCAAATGGCGTAGGTGTATCATCATTTGGAGCGTCAAAGAAACAGAGGACATCGAATTGCCATTCATCGAGCCGAAAGCGGAAGGATTGGAGTTGAGAAAGCACCTCACTGGTCCTGGCAGAAGTCGTGTGAATCTGGGCCAGGCGCTCTCCGAGATCTGCGTAAGGGAAAAGAGAGAGGGTGGATGCTCTTGGGTGTATATATCAGGGCCGAACAAGTATATTGATTCCGGGAGGGAGGCGTGTCAGGAGGTCGAACAGCACACAGAGCTGGATTTTTATGCTACTAGTTAGGATATATAGAATGATATGCGAAACGAAATAATACAGATACCTATGATATACATGAGCGGTTCTGAAGAAGGTATTGGCCAGAAGACTCCGCTCTCCGCAAAGTGGTTTTCGGGAATAAGCCGCGCGCGCGTAAACACCGAACGACGCGTTCGCGTCTTGAACCTCAACTTCCTTCCCCAGACACAGCCATCAATTATCCGACAGAGCAAATCATTTCGGTTCATCACATTGTCGCAGTGATAGACAATACGAAGAATGAGCTCAATGAGCTCTTCGCAAGAGCTCCGGTCACAGACTTACCCCCTGATGTCCTCGGCGAACTGCAGTCCATCCTCCGCCTTCACTCAACCGACCCGCCAGAATTATCGTACAAATGGGAGTCTTACACCATGAAAATGGGCACGGACCACACGAAGCTGGACCTTACTACAGCCAGGGCATTCAAGAAAGACCTACAAGAGATGCTGGAAAGAGGTTCGAGAGGAAAGCCGCATGGCAGCGCGGACAAGAGAAAGGCACACGCGACACCTAGAAGTGCGACCAAGGGCGATGATGTGTTTGGAATGTACGTGCGAGATGGCGATGCAACCGGCATGTGCTAATATGGGAGCAGGCTCGAGGCGGTGGTGCCAAACACGCCGTTGCAGCACCGCTGGACCAGCGGATCTGTAAAGCGCAAATCCGCTTTTGAGACGCCTGCGGTGCCCAAGTTTAATAAGGCAGATAGTATGAGCTCTCCTGCCGACGCAAGACCGAATGGGAATGCCAATGGGATGCAGTGAGTTCAAACCTTCCGAGTTCATTGTACGACAGATGCTGATTGAAGCAGGAGTGCGCCTTTCTGGGAGCGACAAAACGCAGGGCAAATTGTCGAAACACTCAACGATCACCCGGCGCGCTCGCTCAAGCGGCAGGGCCCGGGCGAGTCTCGAGTGAGCTGGGGGCAGATTTTTGTCGCCTTCTACCGCCAAGCCGGCTTGCTCGGTCCCAGGTCGGAGCGCCATTTTTAGTCCTCTCTGTGTCAGAAGAGAGACACTTCTGAGCTATTGTTCGATGGCAAACTCTCAGAAATCCAAACCTCGGCTGTCGCAGCTCTCAATCCTAGAAACAAAACATCACATCACTTTCTTAGGCTCTACCTCCACCCAGTCGGCTCTGCGCTAAAGCCTTTCTTCAAATTCTTCCGACTCCTGTGTACGAGCGACTTTCAATTCCTTCGAAGATATCAGCGTCGTGGCTTTGCGGACAGCCCCTCTTGAGTGTTGACTCAACGCCATGACCCCTCCTTTCGAGTCCACATCCGTGTCTCGTCCTCGGGCCAAGATTGGTATCGGAAGTCCTTTGCGGCTGCCACAGTGATATGTACCAAATCGATCCTCGAGACAGGACCACCGCCCCGCAGTCCTTTCAAGATAGGCTCTTCGAAGCCTTGGAAAGTAAATGATCCTTTTGGGTTGAATCTAGTTGGCGGCGGCTGTGTGAGAATTGTAACCTCGTGATTCTTTGGCACGTATCTGGAAGCGCCTTTGACGTATTTCCTCCACCGCTTGGGAGTCATCTCAGTTTTCAGGCAGGAGGGATGGTGCTTTATGAGCAGAGGCCCCATCGCCGTGCACAATGTTTGAATGTCCCTTTCGTCAGCCCACTTCTGAGCCCATGCTCGCGGGAAATTACTTGCCCCCTTGGCTCGTAGTCTATCCTCGGAAATCGTTCATGGATTTGAGTTGCTTCCCGAGTGCTCAAATATTCGTTATCATCTAGTGGAATACGGGCCGCTTCGATCGCTGGCTCATTGATATTGATGCCCAAGATAGCGTTGTCCTTATTTCCACCCGTTGCCTCGCGCTCGGTCTCGTCCTTCATAGGCCACGACTTTGACAGGATAAGGAGCCCAACCTTGACGAAGGAAAATGCAGCATACACTATGTACAGAAAGGTCATGACTCCGCGGCTCAGGCTCCCACGAATTCGCAGCATTTGGGGCTCCATCGTTTTCCTAGAGTCTCGAAAATAAAGTAAAATCGGATGACATAGATATCTTTCTTGCGTCTGGCAGATCTTAAACCCTTCAAGAGCATTCAACAGACACACCGAACTGTGATACAGAAAAGTGCTGCAGGACCACTGCATCCGGCTGTGTACGCTCAAATCCGAATGACCATGCTAGTGATGTCAACTTTTTGACCCTAATGTCTAACAGCGCAGGTATCAAGGTAGGCATCGTTCATCTCACTAGTTCGATGAATTTCATTTCTGTACCAAGGTAGGCATCTCTACATCCGGACTCGGGGCAGTGCTGTCGGAATGGAAGCACATTCCTGTGACGCGAACAGTGCTATACATATCACCTAATTTACATTCGGTTATTCCAGCTTGGCAGAATGCATCTGACGTGGAACGTATACTAGGTCATCCAAAACTGTTATATCATCCTGTTCGACAGGAAGCCCTTCAACCGGAGCCAGGTGATCCTTTGTGTTTATCTCCACAAGCTGTCCGCCATTTCACGAACAGCACGGTGAAGGAGGAGGCGATATCGACCATTGATATTGATTCCATCGGCGACGTATCTTTGGAGCTTTCTTATCCAGACGGAGATATTCATCTAACCTTAGCTTCCAAAACCCTGACTCTTGTCTCGCCGGTTTTCGCTGCCATGTTCAACTCTGAATTCAAAGAAGGCCTGAGCAATCGTGCGGTATCCAGACGAGATCCAGTCTCCCTACCAGATGAGGATGGACCTGCGTTCGTTGTTCTCTGCGCCGCCACTCACTACCAGATGGACAAGATCCCAACTTTGAGGAGTGTCCCTCCTCCGACGAAGAAGATGACGGAAGAAGATGACGAAGAAGATGACGAAGAAGAAGAAGAAGAAGAAGAAGAAGAAGAAGAAGAAGAAGAAGAAGAAGAAACGACTTAGAGAACGCATCCATCGCTCGGGACAAAGCACCGAAGTCGCTCATCGTCGAGGCCAATACCCAGGACACGGCGTTTGTGATTGACGATTCGGACGACCACGCTGAAGACCCGGAGAAGATACTGGTGATGGAGAATGGGGTCGCTGCCGGCCCGAAGAAAGAGATGCTTCGGGAGGAGGATTTTGTGGGAGAGACTGAGGCTGAGGTCTAGGTCTCGAACGGGGGCATGGGAGGTATCGTATATGACGGCACAGTACAGGTATCGTTTTCTCTCTGGTCATCTACATATTAGGCGCTTTATACCCGTGACAGTCCTGTATTGTCACTGAAAAACAAGTATTGATTCATGACTTTTGTGAATAGTCTAACGCTGCGTAATGCTTCTCGTGATCTATCTATGCATATGCACTATAACGCTGCTGGCCTGTTGACAATAAAGAATGAATCAAATCACATCAAAAGAACCCCCGCAAATCCCACCACGCCTATTAGCAGGCTCAAGGGCAGCAGGCCTGATTCCGAAGCGACTGCCATTGACACCAGACCGCAACAAGCACGATCATAGGTGACGTTGTTGTGCTGAGCCGCGACTTCGAAGACGGAGCCGGGATAGCTGCCGTCATTGTAAAAGTCTACGAGGAGGAAGTTGGGGGGCCGGGACCATGCCGCTGTGATCAGAGAGTTTCTTGTCAGCTTTCTGGTGCTCTTCGAAAGAAGGAAAACCCGGGGGCAAAGACTGGTACCTGCACAGTTATTCGCCATCAACCCCAAACTGCCTGTCCCGTTCACCGCATTCGTTTCATTGATCAAAGGTGTAGTTGGCACCAGAAGACTTGTTCCCGCTAATGAGATCTCGGTATTGAGATTGTGGTTCGCCGTGTACATCCGCTGCTCTGCCTGCTCGCGGTCGATTCCTGGGGGCCTTTGCTGCGAGCATGGGAAGCTACTATTCGTGGGCGAAAAGGGGGTTTCCCACATTTATAAGAATTCGTCAAGGATATATGGCACCTCGGTCTGGTTGGCGTTATAATCCATGAAGATGACGACGCGTTTATGCGTAAGGATCATAGAGCTGAGGGTCGGCCAGGAGGAGATGCGCATAGGGACTTAAGACGGGATGTAGGCATATTAGGAGAGGCCGCTGGCTTTAAGAGGCGCAGTGTAATTACTAACGCCAACGAAGTCGCTATTACCGATAAGGAGGGTGACGACGTCGTAGGGGTGGGCTTATACCCAGGAGGTAATATTTATAAAATACTCCTGCGCGGTGCCTGCGTTAAGTAGGTCGCAGGAGGTGTGGTAGTAAGATATCATATTGGTGGTGGAGTTATAGTGGGTTTGGCCCTGCAGTATACGGATGCCGTCGTTGAGCTGGTTTAGCACGGGTAGCTACTGATTGGCGGCTGCATTGTTAGGGTTAATAAAGGGCGAATTATAGGCAACGATGAAGGTGATATTGCTATAGGAGCGGGAGTAGAATTCAGGGTAGTTGTTATAAGCTTGGGTGTTTATTAGGGCGGTACTGGTGGATGTGCTGGACGCTATAAAGTTAGAGATGTTCTTACTGCTAGAGGTGGTGGTGGAGGCGCCTCTGGTGCCTTGGAGGAGGGAGATTCGGGTGGAGGTAGAGGAGCTCCGCGTGGAGGTGCCGCCGGATAGGACTGAGCCGTTGGCGGCGGCGAAGGTGGAGGCTAGGATAAGGGTGGAGCCAATCTGCGTGCTAGTGGTTGGGTAGGTTATATAGGAAACGTCGGAGCCCGTGGGGAGGAGATCGCCGCCAAAATTGGGAATAGATGAGCCGGCAGAGTTTGTGCCAGAAAGGAGGATGCCGGAAGGACTAAGGGACGCGGAGGCGGAGGCTATAGTCGAAGAAGATTGGGCATTGGCCTCCACAAGAACGAGGAGACTGAGAGGGAGAGCTGACAGGAGCATCTTGAACGAAGCGGGATGGCTTCCCAAGACGGATGACAAGGACGAAGTCACAGGGCCACAAGGAAGACAGCGAGAAGGCTGAGGTAGGTTTTCTTAGCAAGAGACGTTGTCACCAAAGATCCCTCTTGAATTTTGGTCTTCCATTCCATGAATTATTCCCCGAGACTGGAGGCACACATCCATCCTGTAACACGCGTCCTTAGTGGGAAGACTAGCGCTCTTCGGTCGCTGACTATTGGCTTTACTCTACGTAGTATGGCGAGAACGGCTCGGGACAGGGAAACAGAGATAGACTCGCGATGACGTACTGCCAAGCTTCCCGACCCCACCGTTCCTATTTGTTCTGACTGTGCTTAGCGGCTGTCGCGGCCGCTCTGCAGTCGTCTTTCCTGTTCTTTTTTTGGTATGTAGTATGTCTCTTTGGTATTGCCGTCGAGCGTAAGGCATTTCGGAGCTCCAGAAACCCGTCAAGTCTATCCCCTCGAGCATTCGAATCTCTCGGATTTCTCTGTTCTCTCCATCTCTTGACTTGTTTGAGCAGTCATTCCTCATTCGGCCGCTCCTGACTGCCTCTGCCTTTCTACTCACTAGGGACACCCTAATCCATTCCACCTCCCCTTAAACCTCAATGGCTCTCCCAAGAATTCTCTCAACCCGTCGTCCACGCCAGACTGCACGCTCCGATGCCTCCTCGGACGGGGAAAACCGGTCCACTCCAGCGCCCTATAAGCCCCCTTCCAAATCCACCATCGAAGCCGCAACCCGCACTCGCCTCACCTTCTCCCTTCTCACCTCATTACTCTTTCTGATCTCTCTTGTCTTTACTATCCTCGTTGAAGTCGGTAACGTCTCCGCCGACCACTGTTACATTACCGGCTCCATCTATTTCCTTAAGCTCAACCTTAGCCACATTATCCCTCAGGCCGTGCCGCGGGCCCAATTGATCAAATCTATTGCTAGGACATTGGGCCTGCACGATTTCTACTAGGTCGGGTTGTGGAATCATTGCGAGGGGTATAGAAAGGAGATCAGCGGTTGTTCGACACCAAAGATGTTATACTAGTTCAACCCCGTCGAGATCATCCTCTCGGAACTGTTATCTGGGGCAACGAGTACGTCTCTTCTTCCCACCAAACGACCTCCACCCCTGTATCCTACTCTTCCTCAACGCTACTTACTGATCCCCGCACCCTCACAGTCGCCCTCCCCGCCAACATCATCTCCGCTCTCGAGCTTGTTCGCCTCGCCTCCCACTGGATGTTCGCCCTCTTTCTCACCGGCGCCTGCCTAACCTTCCTCTGCATCTTCCTCACACCCCTCTCCGTCTTCAGCCGCTGGAGCACTGTCCCGATCGCTATCCTGACTTTCCTGTCTGCCCTTTTCACCACCGCCGCTTCTATCATCGCCACAGCCATGTTCCTGATCTTCAAGACTGTAATTAAGGGCGCGGAGGCGAGCGTGAATATCGTGCCGACGATCGGGGTCAAGATGTTTGTGCTCATGTGGATCGCGAGCGGTTATGCGATTGTGGGATGGTTGGTCATGATGGGAGAGTGTTGCTGCTGTGCTAGTAGGAGGGATGTGAGGAGGGGGCGGAAGAGGGGGAGGAAGAATGCGTGGAGGAGTAGGGAGGTAGCGCCGATTGAGGTTATGGAGGGGAGGAGGGGGCATTCTGGGAGGAAGAAGCAGTGATACGTACACAAGCTTGTGCTTTGCGTACATAGAATGAAATGCAATGAGATAACGACAGCGAAGCATTGCACTAGAGAAAGCGTCTCGAACACTGTTCAGATTATGGTCATCGCTTTTGTGGTCTACAAGAATAGTCGATCGGTCATTATTACCTTGCTTTCCATTCAGAGGCCCGCGGCTTTTCCCCGGCCTCCCTCGCCCGCTCCCTACCCTCCGCTCCCTAGTCCGCACCCTGTTCAGCTTCCGACATCCGCTGAGCACTCAATTCTGTCACCTGAGCTGTTCCCTGAGCGTCACTTACCGTCGTCTGCGCCTTTGGCTCTGCCGCCTCGGCCCTCTCACTCCCCTGCGCCCCCCAGTGGGTGCCCGAAGCACCAAACGCCGCATCCTGAGCCGCCCTGATTCTCTGATTTCCCTCGGCATCCCGATCTCTTGCCAAGAGCGCCGCCGCAGCCTGGGCTCTCTGCTCCGCAACCGACATGCGGGCTCTTGTTGTGACCGTCAGATTGCCTGTTCGCGGTTTGCTGAGCGCGCTATGCGACGCTCTCGGACTTGAGCAGCCCGGCGTGTAGCGTTGGCTACCCTCTCCTCCGCTCTCTGCATTGTCGCCTTGACAGTCATGCTTGGCCCTGACTGCGCGGCTTGCTATCGTGTTCACTGTGCGAGACCGACAAGAAGGGCGTTCTTGAAGGACTCCCAGGCGTCGAGCTACCTTGAACTATGTGATTGGTCGGGCCAAGACTTATATGATTACTCAGCCCAACTCTCCGCAAGCTTGGGCACTCAGCACGCTTGGTCCTGCATACTTGCGCTCGACAACGTTGGAACGCGACCGGTCTTCGCATCATCATGCTCCACGCCTCCGAGATTCTCGAATTCAAGATAAGCAATTTCAACAGGGTCGCGGCCACAGCGGGAGGACTCTTGTCGATGTTCGGCCTTGTGTCGTATCTCTTGAAAGAAAAGTTCTATCTTGGAGAAGCGTGTATGTGAAGACTCTTGGTTGTGCTTGCGGTGTCATGAAGGCCCCGCACAATCCCAGCTGCCTCACTGATGACATTGAACAGTCGTATCCTTGATCGCTGGGATTATTGTCTCCCCGCATGCCACGAACCTCGTAAGACCACTCGAATACGCTTCTGGTAATGACGAGACCCTTAAAGCTATCACTCTCTACTTCACTCGCCTTATTCTCGGTGTGCAGCTAGTCCTTACTGGTATATAACTCCCTAGCCGGTACTTAAAAATAGAATAGAGAAGTCTTACATACCTTTTAGGACCTAGCATATATACTATGTAGATTATTACGGCCCTTTTAATCTGGGCTCTCGTCTTAAATATACCGTTTATCTACGCTCTAGCGGTGGGATCTTGCGTTATATTAATAGATCCTGTTCTCTCTACCTCAATTATTAAGGGCAAGTTCGCGGATAAGAATATTCCGAAGAAGCTATAAAAAATTATAATCACTAAGTCTAAGACGAATAATAGCCTAGGTTACCTATTCCTATTCCTTCCGTTATACTTGATTTAATACACCTATAATAGTAGGCTAGGGTAGTCGAGCGGTGCGAGTAAGGTATAGCATATTAGTTTAGTATTACCTAGGGCTATAAAATAACTATAAGCGTACTTTATAAAGCTCTAGTTAGATATATATATAAGGTTACTTTACGCTAGGCTAAGGATTATAAATATATTAACTAGGAGAGCTTCTTAATCTTCGTAATTATTATTATAGTATATTACTTAGCTCTATTAATCGCTTAATAAAGCGCTATATTAATAAATCCTTATTAACTTTTCATCGTTAGTACTCTTAGTATGCTCGGTAGCGATAATATCCTTACGTGCTTTATCGCTAGCAATATCTTTACCTAGGAGTAAGTATCCCTTTAACGACCTTTAATAAGCCGAATTATGCTGATAACCTAAGTAACTAGTTCCGCTTTAAAATAGAAGATAACTCGTTCTAATTAACTATTAATATGCTCCTTAATATATCTATCTTCGCCTAGTACGGGGCTGTATGTCCTTAGTATAGCTTTACCTATAATAATATTATTCCTATTTACCGACTTATCTTTATCAGCGTCCTCATCCTTATACTCCGCCGACTTCCCATTATCCTCGCTATGCATAAACGCATCCACCAGATTAAAGAATAGTGATAAGCCTTCTTCGTCGGCTTCTTCGGCCCTATGGGAGTTTCGGCAATCTTTTATCTCTACACAAGTCGTGAATTCTTACGCCAAATCACCTACGAAGGTTAAGAACGCGCGGATGTAGAGCGTCTCGCCGAAATTTTCAACGTCATCGTCTGGTTCATAGTCGTCTGCTCAGTCGTACGCCCCTCCCGTTCCTCTATTCTGCTCCTTGCCCCTTAAACCCCTATTGACCCCGACATCTATATAGACTGTCCACGGGCTCTCCATTCCCCTCGGAAAGCTCGGATTCTACCTGCCCCGTACAATCTCTCGCGCCTCTAGCGATCCCGACGAGCCCGCCCCGTTCCACGTCCGTGAAGCCCTCACCAGCGAAGAGCGCACGATCGAGGCAGGGCTTAGGCGGCGGACACACCCAGAAGTTGAAACAAACAACACTGGACAGGACGACGTGGCGGTCTTTCCCGTTCCGCGAAAAATATCGCGCATCGGCGGCACTATCATGAGGGATATCAATCGCTGCCAAGGGGAGACGAGCAAGGCCGGCGGCAGGAAGAAGGAGGAGCAGGATGCGGAGGTTCCGCACGGGAGAGAGGAGGACAAAGCTGCGGAAGAGGGTTTGGACGATGGCAAGTGTGGTGTTGCGCCGAATGAAATCAGGACGTCGGTTTCAGAGGAGCAAAATCCGCCTGGTGCTATACGGAGACAGGGTGACGTGAGCAGCGCTGGGACTCCTACGACGGCGGCGGTACCGACAAGAAATATTCGATTTGGCGATGACATGTTGGATTGAGGGAAAGAAAAAAGTCGGGCTAGCCCAGTTCCTGAGCACTGGTCCTATTGAGGTACTGCGAGATCCAAAATCTCAGTTGCTCAAAAGCTTGCTTGACTACCCTAGTCGCTTACGGGTCTTGCCGCGATCTACCTTATATTTTACAGATGTCCTTATTACTATAATAGACGATATTAGCATATAGATATATCGGCAAACCGGAACTCACCCATCATCGAAACCCTTTCTGTAGTGAGTTCCTTATTCGACGATCTCGACCTCAATCGGTCCAGGCTGTGGTGAGTGCGAAAAGTACCGATAACCAATCAATGGGCGAAGAGGAAGGGTGGAAAATGTTGCCTTTGGTATGAGATGACGGAAACACGCAAGTTGAAGCCAAAAACTTGTCTAGCACTAAAACGAAAGCAAAGGATTCGGTGATAAAACCTTCACTGGCGACAACGAGTTTCTCAAAGCCAGCAAATGGACCTTCGGGTTTTCCAGGGCCACCGGGTACCAAGCCGGCTTGTCCAATAACCTTTCCGATGTCGCTCCAGATCTAACCCTGGCCATCAACGTTCTTCCCAGCGAGTCTCTTGATATCTCCCTCTTCAACCTGGCCGAAGACAGTGCTATATTCATCGACAGAATTCCCAGCTTTATTCACGATTTTACCGTCCAAGGCCTACCAGGTCAGCAATCTCCTCTTCGGACTCTTCATATAGTTCAGCGTGTCCTTTGACGTTACCACATTTATCGATGATATCTCCATCCTCATCGACCGCGCGTCCAAGCTTTTTGGCATCACCTTCCGTAACTTCTCCCAAAGTATTACCTTCCTCGTCTTCGACCATGCCGCCTTTATAAACGACACAGCCCTCACGACCAGCGAAGGGGCCCTCAGGCTTAGATTCCCGTTCCTCCTCCAAGATGAGTTCGCAGCGGCCCAGAACTCTACCAGATTCATTCCAAATTTGACCCTTTGCATCACATGTCTTGCCGGCAAGCTCTTTCGGGTTCCATGGAAGCATTCAAGTTTGATGTGCTCTCGAGATTTAAGACGGTACATTTCAGGTTTTAGAGGTTGAAGATGTTGTAACTAAGATTAAGAGATGGGAAGAAGGTAACTAGAGGTATCTAAAGAAATTGGCTGCATAGATTTTTGCTCCACCTACTTACTATTATATAAGCTTACCCGCCCAGTTATAACTAGCTTTATAAAGAGTAGATAAAAAAAAACGCCTACTTTATTCTATAACGTTATAATAACGTATAACTCTTAATACCTAAAGACTTCAGTCTAAATATCTATTATTATTCCTAAATTCGTCGCTATATAACTATTTATAGTATTTTTTAAGGGCCTTAATACCGTTAAAGAGAGTACGTAGAGAATACTTTATCTAGAGGATACCTGATTTAACGGGACTATTTCCTTGATAATAATAGATCTAAGGGCCTATAATCTATAGTATTAATAGTCTTTATAAGCTAGTATATAGTAACGTTTATAAGATAGTATATACTTATAATATCTTATACTATATATCTTATAAACCTTACCACGGCGTAATCTTTTAAGTTTAGTAAGCTTACTATTATACTCGTACTTATAGTTTATTTATAGCTCCTATACTATAGCCGCTACGCGCTATTAATAAATAGTAGGTTTTAAAGACTATAAAGCCTCTTTATTAATAACCTATTAAGTTCTTTAATTAAGTAGTTCTAGTACCTAATTATTATATAGGTATTTCTTCTACTTTATACTATATCTATAATAGAACTCGGCGCTATATCTATAACTATAATTTAGGTTAATTTTACTTATATAACAGGTAGTAGGAAGTATTACTTATATTATATAATTATAGCCCTTATATTAAAATACTATTTTACTATATCTAAAATAGAGCTTCTAGCCTTACTTATCTACGTAATTAATAAGGTCCTATCTTATCTTATCTACTAGATAATCCCTATTATATACTAGTACTTTATAGTATATATAAGTTTTACTATTATAAGCCTTATAGGAAGTATAATCCGGGGTTTACTATAATATAGGAATAAACTTAGCGTACTCCGGGTTAATATAATAAACTCTATTTATACTAGTAAATTCTAGCTTAATACTTTAATAGGCGGTTAAATCTTTAACTAAGAAATCTACTTTAATAGTAGAGATATTAATTAGTTAATAGTAATATTTTAATAGGAAAAGGCTTTGGTCCTTAGTAATATATAAGAAGAAGGACTTAAGATATAACTTATAATATATATTATTATATATTAAACGTACTATAAAATAAGGATAAACGGACTATTTATAAATAATATATTTAATTTTAAGCTAGGATAATTTCTTAAGGATAGCTCTCTAATAGAGAGTATAATAGGCTGAAGGGCCTATATTAATACTACGGGACTTAATATTAAAAGTTAAAGCTTTTATAGCTTATAGAATATAGTCCTATTTAGCTAACTCCGCTCTAATACGAGATATCCCTTATATATTAATAATATCCTAAGATAGCTAATTCTCGTCTTTATTTAAGCTTAGGATAAAGTCTTAATCTTAAATATATTATATCTCCTTAACCCTTAATTCTTTAATAATTATAATATTAGAATTAATAGCTTTAATAATATTATAAGTAAACTTTAGATCCTTAATTAAAATAGTCGCCTTCTTAAGCTTAACCTTAAAGTTATTAAATATTAATATATAATCTAGAGGACTATCTTTACTCTATTTATTAGATTAAAGCTCGCGCTAAGCTTTAATCTCTTTATATTAAAGCTATAAAGTAAAGCTCTAGTTATTAAGTTAAAAGAAAGAGTTAACGTATATTATAATTAAGGCTGTTATACTTTATTAGTCTAGAATTAGTTATTATATTATAACTATTAGTCGGTATTAGCTAATCTAAAAGTGGAACGATATATTTCAGGCGGGCGGCGGATAACCTTGATAACTTATAGACTAATTAGGTTAGTTACTATAGTACCCCTAAGACTATACCGCCGCTAAGGCTTCGCTACCTACTAACTACTATACCTCTTACTAGTATATTCGTAATACTATCCTACAGCGTACTAGCGGCAATAAAGACGTATACCTCCCGTCCCCTTATTCCTAATTATCATGTCCCTATCATAAGTAAAATTAGATATTAAGAGATATAGGCAGTAACCTTTACTAGACCTATTAAAAAACTAAGGTAAAATAGCTATCTTATATCTTAAACCGTTCTTTAACTGATAACCTATAGTAGTATAACTACGCGGTATTAAATAAAAAAAGTCGGTTACGCTTATTTATAAGAGCGTATATCTCTAAGAGAGATAACGCCTTTATTAATAATAAGAGGTTTAAGAATAATAATTTTAACTTCCTTCTCTAACTAGTCTTACGCCTAATAAAGAGGTATATTCTATAATCCCTTAACGTATAATTATAATTACTAACTTAAGCTAAAGTATCTATAGGAATTAATTAACCCTTCTAATTTAGATTAAAAGTGGAAATGGAGTAAAGAGCTTAGATAGAATTATATAGCTAAGGCTAAAGTAGCTACCTATATACCTTCCTAATACTAGGAAAGCTCTACCTGAAAATATTAATAAACCTTACCTATAAATCATATTATTATAATATATATAGGCCTTTATAATAATATTAAGAACTACGACGTTAATCCTATCTAGCGTTAAATTAAAGAAGGAAGCTAGTCTAGAGGATACTTTAAGTAAGATAGTAATATAGCTTATTTACTTACTTAGAAGAGGTTAACTCTATCTCTTAATAAAAATAAATTAGATATAAGTAATATTTCTCTAAGAGAAGGAAAGAATCCTCTTGTTAAGAGCCGGCGCTATAAGTAAATACTTATATCTTCTAGCATTTATATAGATAATAATGATAAGGTAGCTACTATAAAATAATATAAGGCTTTATATTAAATCCTACTTAATATAGATTAGATAGTAGCTTATAATTCTCTCTTTAATAATAACTTATTTAAGAGGGTTTACTAAAGGATCTATAATAAAAATGAAGCTAGGATTATCCGTAATCTCTCCCCTCTCCTTATTCCTTCCGCCGAAATCCTCTATCTTCGCGGAGCTATAGATTTTAAATATTTGATTAAGACTGTCGATAAAGGCTAGATTAAATCTATCCCCCTTATTAAAGGTCCTCGCTTATAGCCTAACTTTATTATAGGGCTTAAATCCTCTGTATTTACCTCTAAGTAACTTAAGAAATTATAACTATCTATTAGTGATTAGTAGACGACGTCGCGTCTAGTAGCTATAGATAAGATATATTTCCTATTCTTAATAGCGGAGGTAAAATACGGTAATAAAGTACTTAATATCATAGAATAGTAAAACGCTTATAGCGCTACTATTATAGTAAACGCTATTATCGAGTTATATAGATTAATGTCACGTTAAGATAAGCTTAACTAGAAAATCCTTACGTTCTTAATTTCATATAATTATTAGGCCGTGAAGATTTATAGCTACTACGTTATAATTAAGGAAAAGGAGAGCTCCTTCTACTACTACTTAATTTATCATTTCAGTATTATTAGCTAAGATGGAAAGGAGAGATAGATAGCTTATAAGTTTATACTAAGCATTTATAATAACTTTCGTTAGATCTATTTTAAAAGAATTACTTCTGTAGCTAATTAGTTATTTAACCTAGAAGACTTTATTATAGAGTCCTTCTCCTAGTAATTAAATCTTAAGTCCTTTAAATAAGATGATAGCTAATTGACTACCTTATATTTATAATAGATAGAGCCGGAACTTCTATTATCTTAAACCTCTAAACCTATATTTAAAAAACTAAAGGGGAAAGGTAAGAAGTAATTATATTATTAGGAAAATAAAGGACTTTATCTTTATAAGTCTTTAATCTTATTCTTAAGGCGGTATTAACTATATGATTAGAGAGATTAAGGGTTTTATAATTAATATTATTAAGATAATTATAATATAACTCCTAGATATCTACTATCCACGCCCAGATATCTTTTAACTTCCCCGTTGTAAGCCTATCTATTATATAGCCTAGCTATATTATTATTAGAAATTTTATACCTTCTAATCCTCCTCGTAGTACTAACTTGTTCTAGACTATAGTTAAGGTACGTTAACTAGTAAGGGCGCGATCTCTATTATATTCCCCCTCCTTAAGAAACCTTAAGCCGACTCGGCGTTTATTAGGCTAATTAACTTTACGTATCCTCTAAGTTTCCCGTAGTTTAGGACTATAGAAACCTGTAGGATATTTATAGTATTAGTAGTTATATATCCCCTATTATCTTTAGTAGTAATCTAACTATAATAGATTAGGCGACTTATGATTTCTCTTTTAAAAGGTAGCTAGTTCAATTCTTCTATTAATTTAAATATATAATATTTATTATTATATTAAATAACTATATATATTTTAAATTAATTATCCGCGCTAACTTATTTACCTTCTTAAATAGATTTATCCTCCGCTTATAAAGCTTTTCTTAAAGAAGCCGTTTACTCTTTACTATTACTATACCTACTGAATACTATTATACTTTCTAGGGAGGAAATTAATACTCTTATATAACGTCTCTAGGATGGTTTAATATAGAATAACTAAGGACTATTATTAAGTACTTCGGAATTAGCTATATTATTAGAAGCTAAACTAGATAGCGGTATCTATAATTAGTAGTATCTAGAATTAATAGTATCTATAACTTAAGGTATCTATAATTAGAGGTATCCGGAATTAGTAATATCTATAACTAATAGTATCTAGAAATAGCGGCACCTATAATTAGTATATAAGGACTAGAAGCTTTAGTATATATTTTAGCAAGTTCTACTAATAATAGTAATAGTATTAGAGTTATTGATTAAGATAATTATAAAGCTAACTTAAGAAAAATATACCTTATTATTATTTTTTAACTAAGACCTTATAATAAACGCCCTTCCTAGCCTTTTAAAAGTCTTTTAAGTAGATAGCTACGCCGTAAATTCCTATATCTTTTTAATAATTATAATATACTTTCTAATAAGCCGTCTTAACTATTACTACTTAATATCACTCCTATAAATATATATACTTAGGGAAGTAGGGAATTAATTTTCTATATAGCTTCCTAAGTAAACGGAAGCGCTCCTTTATATACTTTAGAGAGATTCTTCTATAAGTTAAATTAGTATTTAATTAAACTAGGTTCTTAATTAGTCATTTATTTATTATAGTATAAGTATAGGGGTTTAGGTTAAGAACTTTTAACGGCTAAGGTATAGGATTATATAGTTAGAGATTATTCTTATCTACGTACACGTTTATAGTAATAGAATTAGTTTACATCTTATTATTTATCCTAAGGTATCCTAATAGTATATCTTAGCTAGTTCTATAAAATTTATAGATTATTGCAGAAAGGAGGGGACTTGAAAAAGGGAGAGTGGAAGAAGATTATTAGAATATATATAACGCGAAAGTAATATTATAGAGTATCTAATTCTAGCTTTTCTTATTAAAATATCTATCAAGGTAACCTTAAGATTAATGAAATATGTATAACTCTTAATAATACTCTAAAAATAGCTCTTTTAAGAATGTTCTAGAAGTAACCCCTTCGGAAATTTAGGTTTCTTATATAGGGATTAATATACGAAAGAGATACTAGTAAAAGGTTATTATATATATTAACTAATTTTAAGGTATAAGCGTACTCTTATAATAAAGTCATATAAGATAACCCGGACTATATCTATAATCTAACAGATTTGGCGTTCTCTCCTACGTGAAGACAAAAGTATAGATAAATAGCGCTCTAGTTACTACACGTATTAAGCCGGTAGAATAGAGTTTCATAGTTATAAGTCACGAATAGATAATATAGCGGTAGAGCGTTTACCGACTTAATAATCATTTTAATAATCTTGAAGTAATAGTATTCGCGGCGTGATATCTTCTCCTGTAATGTAGTTAACTAAAGACAACCCTTACTTGTACTAGTATCTAAAGGAGAAGGCATTTGATTAAGAAAAAATGTAATCTCTAATATAATTTCGGTTTATCTCCCTATATACGCAGCGCGGCTGTCGTCGAATTTATAAAAAAGTTAAATCCTAACGGGTATTACTAGATTACTATAGCTTACTACCTTGTAATAGAGTATAAGGTCTACGATCCTCCTCTAGTATACTTCGATAGCTTAGGTTAATACGCTATCAGGATAGCTTAAATTATATCTAGAAGGACTTAAAATATTAGAAGCTAAACTAGTAATAATATATAAAGGATAAAGATCTATATACCTATTATATTAGGTTAATTATATTATTTCCTTTAATATTATTATTAGTTATTTCTTAATTACTAGAGTCTAATATTATAATCACTATAAATTAATTCAAGTAAATGAAGTTTAAAATCAATTACTTATACTCCTATTAGTTATTATATATTTTTAGGTATAATCTAACCTATAAGTATACCCTCTATCTTTTCAAAGTAGCTAGCGTGTTAACTAAAAATTCTAAGTTACTTTATACGGCTACGAATAGATATTTATCGGAGGCGTGATCGCGAAGTACTTACGGTATAAATACACTTGATATTACAGATTATACAGCCTAAGAGGGCGCCTAAGGAGCTTTATAAGTAAAATCAGAAGTAAACCCCGTTAAGCTATTTATATTTTCTACTACTATTATTACTATTATATTTTTAGTCCTCTCCTATACCTATAGCTCCTGCCTTTATTATTAGCGTAGCGTTCAAGGCTTTTTTATTTATATAGGAGCGGATTCTCCTTCTCTAGTACTATCTATTAATATATTACCTTCCGGGTTTATATTATAATTTAATAAATTAAACCTATTAAGCTATTAATACTTACCCTTTTCTATAGGTTTTCGTCCTTCCCGTATCTATTATACTTGAAGTACTATATTATTATCCCTCTCTTTAATTATTACTTAGCGCTTCCGCTATTAATATTCTTATATATTATCCTTATTTATATTACTATCTTATCCTTCCCTATATACTTTATCCTCCTATATAATCTCTTAGGCTTCGTCCGCTTATATACTACCTTAGACCTTATTATTATATACTATATCCTTATATACTCCGTCCTTATTCGCTTTATCCTTATAGGCTTTATCTTCTTACTTATTCTCTTACTTTTAATACTTATACCCCCGCTCTTATACTTTATACTCTTAGCCCCTCTCTTAGGCCTTAGTCTTATAGGCTTCCTTTATTAGCCTCTCCTCTTAGTCCTTTATATATACTCTATCCTATTATAATCCGTGCTCTTATACCGGACTATTTTCACCTTTAGGTACTAAATTACTTACTTAAGTACTATCTATCTAGACCGCGTCTATTAAATAGTTCTACGCTTATACTTTAAGTATACTTTAATTAGTATCTATTCCTTTATACTCGAGCTCTAAGGAAGATAGTAATTTAAGATCTATTAGTTCTTCTTAACCTTATCTTTATAGCTCCCTTATATCTCGCTTATCTTACTCCTAGATTATTCCTAAGGTATCCTACTTAAGTCCTACTATTTTTGGCTCTATACTTATTTACTCTTATTTCTACTTTAGTTTACTACTCTTTAGCTTCTTCTAATACTTCTTTTATTTATATAGCTTATTAATATCTATTATAAGCTTTTCTTATTATTTAATTTACCTTAGTTCTTATTTCCTAAGATTACTTATATACTTTATAAGCTTTTATTACTATTCTTATTACCTTTACTCTTAATTCGCGAGCTCGTTTATAACTACTATGAGAGTACTTTATTATTCCTTTTACTTTTACTTATATAGAGCTAGCTTACTTATATCTATTATAAGAGTTTATTATTATTCCTTCTACCTTTGTTTTTAATTAAATAGCTCTTCTTCTTCCTTTATAAGAGTTTAACGTTATTCCTTTCACTTTTCCTCTTACTTTCTAAGGGTACTAGTATCCCTTATAAGCTTTTAATATATCTATTTATAATCTTACTTACCTTCTTTTAACGCGCTTATATTAGAGATAAGCTTTTATCTTTATTACTCTTATTCTTACTCTTACTCTTATTCTTATTCTCTAAGTACGATAGCGTCCCTTATAAGCCTCTACTAGTATTATTCTTACTCTTACTCCTCCTCTTTAAGCGTACTTATATTATATAAGAGCTTTTATTATTACTATTTCTTTTCTTTATCCTTTTCTTTAAATACGCTTATATCTCTTATAAGCTTCTACTAGTACTATTCTTATCCTTATTCTTACTTTTTAAGTATATTTATATAAGATAAGAGCTTCTATTATTATTATCCTTACTTTTACTCTTAATTTTTAAGTATACTTATATTAGATAAGAGCTTATCTTATTTTTATTCTAATCTTTACTCCTCTTCTACGAGAGTATATATATCCCCGTTAAGCTTCTATTAATATTACTCTTATTTATAATTCTTTTTTTTAAGTATATCTATATTAAATAAGAGCTTTTATTATTATATTATTACTTCTTATATAGGAGTATCTTCTACTTAGAATAGAGGTCCTTATTCCTCTTCCTCTCTATCCTATATTATTATATCTTCTATTTATTCCCTATTAACCTTTATATACTTAGTACCTTATATTAGATCTTCTTTAGCGAGTAAGCCGATGTTACGGTTCACTCCGTCCGTGGATAGGGTAGACCTATGATTGGTTCTCGTGAAGAGGAGTGTTAAGGAAGCAGGGCAAGCAGGCTTATATTAAACAGGTCTAGTATAAGGTATTGTATTCAGTGCTTAGGAGATTACTAGAATCATAATATAAGTTAAATACGGAGCTCCTATCTACTAGGAAACATCGCCATCTATATAGATATAGGAGATCCGTATACTTAATAGGTCGCCTAGATCGCTTCGTCGTACGCTCCTATCGTTCCGGCGACCTACTTACCTGGATCGACTGGATCGCCCTTCGTGCGTTCCTATCGTTCCAGCGACCTATATTACTAAGCCATGCCAAGCCTCTACTTAGTAAAACCTACGATCGTAATACTACCCCTCCTTCCTTTTCTTTCTTTATCCTTAAAGATACATCTATGCCTTCGCGTAAGACTTCTTAGCGTTTGAATTTAGCGGAGTAAGTTCTTCTTAAGGGTGTCCTAGCTATAGTTACCTATATTCGCTGTGCTCGATAATAGAAGGAGTGTCGACTTTCTTCTTTATCTTAGAAGTATAGCGAGTGCATTCGTACTAGGAAGAAGTGCGAGCCGGCTAAGCCGGTAGTTAATTTCGGTAGTATTAATAGGACTATGGAGAAGCTTAAATAAGAGGAGATTAAAACGGAGGCTACCTAGGAGGCCGCTAACGAGATCGCTTATATTAAGTAGTTAAAGCTTAAACGCCTAAGGGCGCAGAAACGTTTCCTTAAAGAGAAGGAATAACGAATGTTTAATAAAGGGTTAAATGATATTAAAGAACTAGAGAGGCTTAAGGATCTAAAAAAGGTATAAGAGGTTTAAAGGAATACCGCAGGAGCGTTATTAATAGACAACTTCTTAAATGCTAATATCTCCCTGGAGATACTTAACTGGTTACCCTCTAATCCGTTCTCTAATTAAACTATTATAGAAGGTTCTTATAGTTCTTAAGATATCTAACCGGTTCCCAGGTATTTTCTAAGTCCTTACATCCTTTCCACTTAATTAGGTATTCTTAATCCTACTAGTCTAGGATCTTCTTAACTTTATATTCTTCGGTCTTAGCCTCGAACGTCTAACTCTCTTGGAGTGATATTTTGGAGTCGGCTGGCTCTAGTAAAGAGACATGGAACACTAGGTGTATTCTAGCGTCGGATAGTAACTATAACTTATAGTTAATAGGTCCCTTAGGCTATTTAATTAAAAATGGTCTAACCTTGATATAATCTAATTTCCTGCTTAGTCTCTTACTCTTTAAGTTTTTCGTATAAAGGTATACTTTATCCCCCTTCTTTAGCTAAGGATACATTTTTCTTTTCTTATTAACTCGTAGCTAAGTCTTAGTATTAACCTTACTAATTATTCGCTATATATCGTTATATAATCTTTTTATATCGGATACTAATACCGTTGCCTTCTCTGCCCTAGAACCCTCCCTCGGTTCTAGAAATAAGTTGGCGTGTCTTCCATAATTCGTAAAGAATGGAGATAGTTACGTAGTATCTAACCTTTTATCATTAAGTGCTAATTATACTATAAGAAGTAGTAAGACCCAGTTATTTTATTTATAACTAACGTAGTACCTCAGGTACGCTTCTATTATTTAGTTGATACGTTCTGTTTAACCGTCTATTTCTAGATAATAGGCGGTTAATATTTATAACTTAGTTCCGATCGCAGCGATCAGAGTCTTCTAGTAATGAGATGTGAAGAGTCTATCTCTATCCGATGTAATAGATTCAGGTATGCCATGATCCCTTATTAGCTTATCAAGGAGTATATACCCTAGCTAATTTACTTTATAGGTTTCTTTATAAGGGATCAAGATCGTATACTTTATTAACTTATCGATAATTACTATTATTAAGTTAAAGATGTCTCCTATAACTAGATCTCTAGATTTTAGTAGCTTAATAATAAAGTCTATTATTACATCCTTCTATAGTATATCTGGAACTGGTGCAAACTGTATTTACCTATATTTGGCGTGGCGTATAGACTTATTCTACTAATAACAAATATATTCTTTAATATATTTCTTAACGTGCGTACGTAGTCGTGGTGCCGTATATGTTCGTTAGAGGATCTCTACCGTTTTAGAGATTCCTAGATGTCCTAACAAAGGATTATTATAGTGATCCTAGATTACTTCTTTAGTATACCTCTTAGGTAAGTACGTCTTCCCCTTATATTAGAGTAGCTCTTGTCCTAGTTACTAATTCCTTAGCTATAATACTAGCTTATCATTAATATAGCCTTCCTTTAGGATTAGCGTAATATCCTAGACTATAATTCGTATAGTTACTACTAAACTCTATATTAGTACTAGCGATCCGTCCTTTTCTTATTTGAGAATTAGCTTCTTAGTGATGTCCTTAGATTCTATATGATCCGTACGCCTACTTAAGGCGTCCGCTCGACTATTATCTTTCCCTGAGGTATATAGTATTTTAAACTTATACTATCCTAGCAATTTTAACTAACGGACTTATCTTCGGTTTAACTCCTTGATTATAGTGAAGTTCAAGAGATTCTTATAATCCGTGAAGATAGTAAGTTCTAAATAGCTCTTAGCATATACCCTCTAATTCTAAAGTATATATACTACTATTAATAGTTCTTTATCATGGATATTATAGTTCTATTCTACTGCCGACATCTTTCGTAAGTAGTAGGCGATCAGGTACCACTTACTATCCTTTTCCTAACATAAATAAGCGCCGATTACAAGATCTAAGGCATCTATTTTAATACGAGCAGGTTCGTTTACTTAAAAGGTATAGAGTACTAGTAGATTTTAATAAGCCTCTTTTAATATTATAAATACTTTCTATTAACTTATCTCCTATTAAAATCCTTTTTCCTTCTTAGTAATATCTATGAGTAGTAGGGCTATTTTTAAATACCCTTTAATAAACCTTCTATTAAAGTTCATAAATCCTAAGAAGCTCTAGACTAATTTCATATCGTGTAGTATAGGCTATTCCGCTATAGCCTTAATCTTTTCAGGGCTTATACGAATACCTATGGTACTTACCATAAATCCTAGGAATTCCACTAATTCCTTATGAAATTCGTACTTCTCTAGCTTAAGGAGTAATCTGGCTTATAATAGGCAGGTTAAAATATCCTATATATGCTAGATATATTCTTCCTTGATCTCAGAGTAAATTAAGATGTTATTAAGGTAAGCGATCGCGGTATAATCTAAATAAGCTTAAACGATATTATTAACTAGTACTTAGCAGGTTACTAGTACATTAATAAGTCTAAATAGTATAACTAGGTACTTATAATATCTATATCGAGTCCTAAATATAATCTTCCATTCTTCTCCTTCTTTTATTCGGATTAAGTTATAAGCTCCTCGTAAGTCAAGCTTAGTGAATATCTTTATCCAAGAGAGTCTATCCTGCAGCTCGCTGATATTCGGTAAGGGATATCGATTCTTAATAGTAATATCATTTAACTTCCGATAGTCGACGTATAGCCTAAGCTTCCCATCCTTCTTCAGTATAAAGAGGATTAGATAACCTGCTAGTAATTTAGATTCTCGAATAAATCCCTTTTTAAGGTTCTTATTAATATACCCGCGTAGTATAGTAAGTTCCTTTTCTAATAATATATAGATTAATCTAAATATTAATTCCTTTCCTAGTTCGAGTTTAATCTCATAATCCTAAGATTAATATATAGGTAAAGCTTTTACTATTATCTCTTCTATAAAGAGATATATCTATTTCTTATACTCTCGTAGGATGTTAGGAGGTTCGTCTTTTCCCTTAATAACTCTAGCTTAGTTATCCGGCTAACCCTTATTAATATATATTAAGTTAGACCCTCGTCTAAGGTCGTCCTTCTTTGAAACTAAAGCGTAATAAGCTTTAACCGGTCTTCGGTTCTATTTCTTATCTATCGCCATCCTCTATTAGCGTATAGGTTATATACTAGTAACGTCTCTAGTATTCGCAAATATAAGTACTCCTTTCTTCCAGTTAATTACTAGATTATACTTCTTTAACTAAGGCATTCCTAAAATAATATAATAAGTGGCTATCTTAATAATATCGAAGGTTAGTTCCTTATAATGGCGTCGAATTATTATAGGTAGCGAGTATATTTCCTCGTCTATCCTTCCTATTAATAGCGTTAACCCGTTAGCTATCTATAAGTCGTACTATTTTTTCTTTCTTCGAGTTAGTAGGCCTAGTGACCGTACTAAGTCTCGAGAAGCGAAGTTACTAGTTACTCCAGAATCTATCATTATAATAGTTCGTTGACTATTGATTAATACCGGTATATTTACATGTATATCGTATTAAGTAGTACACAGGAATTACTTTAGGGTTAGTATATTGATCTACTCATGTCTCCCCGTGATATAAGAGATTACTCTTTTCCCTATTTAGGGAGAAAACCGCATATCTTCTTGATTTCCATGTGCTTTTAGCATCTGTTATGCATGTAAGTATACTACTCTAATAAGTAGCAATATTCTTTATTTAGGCTATGCATTAATTGTTTCTTTATACTGTCGTACTAGTCTGCGGTAGATCCTGGAAACTATACGTTGAGTCGTTTACTAGCTAAGTGCTAGTTGTAACTATCGCTTATATAATCCCTCTAGATCATTCGTTTATAAGACGTACCTACTGCCTACCTACCTAGTTCCATCCGGACCTGGGAGTAGTACTTGCAGTAGTCGTCAGCGTAGGCTATCTAGTATATAATACCGTATTCTAGGTATACTAAGTTAAATCGGTAATCTTTAACATATAGCTTTTCTTTATAATGCGTTTTCTCTGAGTTTTTTCCTTTGTCTAATCCCTGTGATGCGGTAGCATAAGATGGAGAGTTATCCGGAGTATCCCCGCTAAGTCTATAGCGTAGCGCTTCTTCCTCTAAGCTCTCTTAACTTTCTCGTCTATATTCTAAGCTATACTCTAGAACCTCGCTATTATCTAAAGATTCCTATTCTATCTTCTTCTCTTAGATATCTTAGAGTTATTATTATAATTAGTCTACCTCTATCTAGATACTAATAACTAGGTCCTTTAGAACTTCCTTAAGTTCTAAGTCCTCTCGTCCTATTAGGATAAGATACCTCGTGGTTCTTATATTAATATCCTAGGATGATATTCCATAATCTTTCAGATTCTTAATGAATTAATATACCTTTCATACGAATTCGAAATAGCGTTCTCCCTTTATAACTTCCTTTAATAGTTTCTCTACCTCTACCTACTCGTAGGTTAAGTCGTGGCTCTCTAGATCCTTAGAAGGTTCGTTATATAGAACTCTTCTTAATATATTTAACTATAGTCGCGGTACTATATTCTTTAACCGATAGTCTCTAGCGAAGTAGCCCGGTTTATTATAGCTATAGTAGGTTACTACTTTCTTACCCCTTTTAAGCTACTTCTTACCCCTGAATTTTCCCTTATCTTATTTCTAAGTGAAGTCTAG
>JAABUK010002360.1_pt1 | contig 33992 bp, 25 predicted proteins | sample 5559141 | NCBI WGS metagenome assembly JAABUK01 (sample SAMN10711869, study PRJNA513367) | rock metagenome | isolation source: Antarctica rocks | place: Antarctica: Victoria Land, Pudding Butte nord | collected 2016-01-03 | reverse complement strand
ACACCACCATACATATGTTCGCAATCTCAGGGCAACTTCTCGTCTTGATGAAGGATTCGCGATGATCCAGCCGCGATCGATGCTCGCCGTCCTGTTGCTGCTCGGCCTGGCGTCCCCCGGCGCCCGGGCCGACGGGCCGGTCGCGCCGGCCGAGGCCCCGGGCCGGATGACGGTCCCCGAGGGGTTCCGGGTGACCCTGTTCGCCGCCGAGCCCGACGTCCGCCAGCCGATCGCGTTCGCCATCGACGCCCGGGGCCGGCTCTGGGTCGCCGAGAACTTCTCCTATCCCAACTGGAAGACGAAGGCCGAGGGCCGCGACCGGATCGTGATCTTCGAGGACGTCGACGGCGACGGCCGGTTCGACAAGCGCAAGGTGTTCTGGGACAGGGGGGCGAACCTGACCGGGCTGGCCCTGGGCTTCGGCGGCGTCTGGGCCTGCGAGACGCCCAACCTGGTCTTCATCCCCGACCGCGACGGCGACGACGTCCCCGACGGCGAGCCCACGGTCGAGCTCGACGGCTGGGACGTCAAGGGCGAGCATAACCTGTTCAACGGCCTGAACTGGGGCCCCGACGGCTGGCTCTACGGCTGCAACGGGATCCTGTCGAACTCGGAGGTCGGCCGGCCGGGGACTCCCGCGGCGGCCCGGGTCGCGATCAACTGCGGGGTCTGGCGGTTCCACCCCACCCGGAAGGTGTTCGAGGTCGTCGCCCACGGGACCACGAACCCCTGGGGGCTCGACTTCGACGACCACGGCCAGGCGTTCATCACCAATTGCGTGATCCCGCACCTGTACCGGGTCGTCCCCGGGGCCCGGTTCCGGCGGATGTTCGGCGAGGACTTCAACCGGTCCTCCTACGCCCTGATGGAAACCGCCGCCGACCACATCCACTGGGCGGGCGGGAACTGGACCGACTCCCGAGGCGGCCGGGGGGCCCACGGCGACGCCGGGGGCGGCCATGCCCACGTCGGGGCCATGATCTACCTGGGCGACAACTGGCCCGCCCAGTATCGCGACTCGCTGTTCACCTGCAACCTGCACGGCAACCGGGTCAACAACGACGGCCTCCGCCGGGAAGGGTCGGGCTACGTCGCCGGCCACCGGCCCGACTTCCTCAAGGCCAACGACCCCTGGTTCCGCGGGATGGAGCTGAAGTACGGCCCCGACGGCGGCGTCTTCCTGACCGACTGGTCCGACACCGGCGAATGCCACGACACCGACGCCGACGGGCCCCACCGCGAGAACGGCCGGATCTACAAGATCACCTACGGCAGGCCCTCCCGGGGCGGGGCCCGGCCCTCGTTCGAGCCCGACCGGCCCCCGGTCGACCTGGCCCGGGCCGGCCCGGCCGAGCTGGCCGCGCTCCAGTCGCACCCCAACGACTGGCACGTCCGGACCGCCCGGCGGATCCTCCAGGAGCGGGCCGCCTCGGGCGCCGACATGGCCCGGGTCCACGACCGGCTCCGGGCGCAGTTCGGATCGGAGGCCGAGGTCACCCGGAAACTCCGGGCCCTCTGGGCCCTCCACGCGACCGGCGGGCTCGACGACCCGGCGCTGGTCGGGCACCTCGGGCACGCCGAGGAATGGGTCCGCGCCTGGGCGGTCCGCCTGCTCGTCGACTCCGGTCCCCCGTCGTCGGCCGCCCTCGCCCGGTTCGAGGTCCTGTCCCGCGACGACCCCTCGCCCCTGGTCCGGCTGGAACTCGCCTCGGCGCTCCAGAAGATCCCGACGGGGGGGCGTCGGGCGATCGCCGAGGGGCTGGTCGGCCACGCCGAGGACGCGGCGGACCCGTCGATCCCGCTGATGACCTGGTACGGGGTCGAGCCCCTGGTGGCGCCCGATCGGGCGTGGGCCGCCGCCCTGGCGTCGCGGGGCAAGGTCCCGCTGATCCGCCGCCACATCGCCCGCCGGCTCGTCGCGGCCGACGACCGGGCGGGCGACTCCCGGGGGGTCGCGGCGCTGCTGAAGGCGGCGGGCGATTCCGACGACACCGACTTCCGGATCGGGGCGCTGGACGGCCTGGCCGAGGCGACCCGGGGGCGGAGGGCGTCGGCGAGGCCGGAAGGGTGGGACGCCGCCTTTGTCCGGCTGTCCGCGAGCCCGGATGAGCGGGTCCGCGACCGATCGCGGGCGATGGCGCTCCGGTTCGGCGACGCCCGGGCGGCGGCGGCCCTCCGGGCCGTCCTCGGCGACGAATCCGTCGCCCTGGCACGGCGGCTCGACGCCCTCCGGGCCCTGGCCGGGGCGAGGGAGCCGGGCCTGCCCCCCCTGCTCCTCCGGCTCCTGGATCGCCCGGGCCTCCGGGGCGAGGCGATCCGGGCCCTGGCCGGCTATGACGACCCCGCGACCCCCGCCGCCCTGATCCGCCGCTATCCGGGCCTGACCGAGGGGGAACGCGCCGATGTCGTGGTGACGCTCACCGGCCGGGCGTCCTACGCCCTGGCCCTCCTCGAAGCCGTCCGGGCGGGGGCCGTCCCGCGCCGCGACCTGTCCGCCACGACCGCCCGCCAGGTCCTGGCGCTCGGCGACCCGAAGGTCGCCCGGGCCCTGGAGGAGTCGTGGGGGACGATCCGGCCGACCTCGGCCGACAAGGCCGCGCTGATGGCCCGGTACAAGGCCCTGCTCGTGCCCGACCGGCTCAAGGGGGCCGACCCGTCCGGCGGCCGGGCGGTCTTCGGCCGGAATTGCGTGGCGTGCCACCGGTTGTTCGGCGAGGGGGGCGAGGTCGGCCCGGAGCTGACCGGGTCGGACCGGGCGAACCTCGATTATGTGCTCGAAAACGTGCTCGACCCCTCGGCCTCGGTCGCCCGCGAGTATCGGCTGGCGACGGTGGCGACGGCCGACGGCCGGGTCTTCTCCGGGCTCCTCCGCGAGCAGGGCGAGAAGACGCTGGTCGTCCAGACCACCAACGAGCGGGTCGCCCTGGCCCGCGAGGACGTCGCCGAGATCCGCCAGTCCGCGCTGTCGATGATGCCCGAAGGACTTTTCGACAAGCTGACCGACGACGAGGTCCGCGACCTGGTCGCCTACCTCGCCTCCAGGGCCCCAATCCCCCCGGCCGGATCGAGACCCTGACCGATCCCGGATCGGGCCGGCCGGCCACCCGGAGACGAATCCCGTGAAGCTGGGCATCCTGTCGGACATCCACGAGGCGGTCGAGATGCTCGAAAGGGCCCTCGCGCGATTCGATCGCGAGGGGGTCGACCGGGTGTTGGTCCTGGGCGACGTCTTCGAGACCGGACCGAGGATGGACGAGACGGTCGCCCTGCTGGACCGGGCGGGGGCCTTCGGCGTCTATGGGAACCACGACTACGGCCTCTGCGTCGAGCCCACGGCCTACATCCGCGACCGGTTCTCGGCCCCCGTGCTCGACTACATGGCGCGGCTCCGCCCCCGGATCGAGGTGGAGGGCTCCCTGTTCGCCCACCGCGAGCCCTGGCTCGACGCCGCCGACCTCTTCCAGATCTGGCACGTCGACGAGGAGCCGCTGACCTCGGAGCTGATCGCCCGGAGCTTCGACGCCGTGCCGCACCGGTCGATCTTCGTGGGCCACTTCCACTGCTGGCGGGCCTTCGACCGATCGGGCCCCCTGCCCTGGCTCGGCGACGCGCCGTTCGTCTTCCCGGAAGATCGGTCGACCCTGATGATCGTCCATGCGGTCTGCGAGGGTTACACGGCGACCCTGGACACCGCCACGCGCCAGCTCAACCCGATCGACCTCTACCAGGGCGAGGCCCGCCCGGACCGTCGCCCGATCCCGCCCCTGGTGCCGGGCTGAACCGGACGCCCGATCCCCCGACCGAGGAAGCTCCCATGACCCGACCGTCCCCGCTCGCCCTCGCCCTCGCCCTCGCCCTCGCCCTCGGCCTGATCGGCCTGCCGCTGACCGCCCCGGCCCGCGGGGGCGGGCCCGCGAACTTCCGCGGCCAGGTGATCGACCCCAGGGTCGGCGACGTCTGCTATGCCGTCGCCGTGGCCGACGTGGACGGCGACGGCAAGCCGGACGTGGTGGCGGTGGCCGGCGACGCGGTCGTCTGGTATGAGAACCCGACCTGGGCGAAGCACGACGTCATCCGGGGCGCGACCGATCGCGACAACGTCTGCCTCCAGCCCCGGGACGTCGACGGCGACGGCCGGGTCGACTTCGCCCTGGGCGCCTCCTGGCAGCCGACCAACACGAAGTCGGGCGGGACGCTCCAGGTCCTGACCCGGACCGGGGCCCCCGAGGGGACCTGGCGGGTCGTCCCGATCGGATCCGAGCCGACCCTGCACCGGATCCGCTGGGGCGACGTCCTGGGGACGGGCCGGCCCCAGCTGGTCGTCGCCCCGCTCCAGGGCCGCGACACGAAAGGCCCCGACTGGGGCCAGGGGAACGGCGTCCGGCTGACGGTCCGGCCGGTCCCCGACGACCCGTTCGGCTCGCCCTGGCCGGTCGAGGTCGCCGACGACTCGCTCCACACGGTCCACAACCTCCAGGTCGTCGACTTCGACGGCGACGGCCGATCCGAGATCCTCGCCGCCGCCTGGGAGGGCGTGTTCGTCCTCCGTCGCGACCCCGCCGGGCGGTGGTCGAAGCTCAAGATCGGCTCGGGGAACCAGGAGAGCCGGCCCAACAAGGGGGCCAGCGAGGTCAAGGTCGGCCGGCTCCGCGACGGCCGGCGTTATGTCGCGACGATCGAGCCGTGGCACGGGTTCCAGGCCGTCGTCTACACCCCGCCCGGGTCGGGAGACGGGCCCTGGGACCGCCGGGTCGTCGCCGAGCCCGTCGCCTGGGGCCATGCCGTCTGGTGCGCCGACCTGGACGGCGACGGCGACGATGACCTCCTGATCGGCCAGCGCGACCCGAACAAGCAGGCCGACGCCCCCTCCCGGGGCCCCGGCGTCTTCGCCTTCATCCCCCGGCCCGGGCCCGGGCCCCTCGCCTTCGATCGCCAGGCCATCGACGACGGCGGGGTCGCCGTCGAGGACCTCGTCGCCGCCGACCTCGACGGCGACGGCCGCCCGGAGGTGATCGCCGGCGGCCGGGCCACCCACAACGTCAAGATCTACTGGAACCTGGGCGCCCGGCGGGAATAACGGCCAGTGGGAGAATTGCGGCCCTGATCCATGATCACTGGATTGTTCCGGCTGACCGCTGACCGCTGACCGTTGACCGCTGCACGACGATTCGCGCCCTTGGTTCCCGGCCCCCTTTGACTATAATCGGGGAGCCCGCGCCGTCGCGGGCCCTCCCGGGTCGGTCGATCCGGGTCGCGCAGGCCGAAGGACGCGGACCGGACCATGGGCAAGTTCGCCTGGCTGAACCTCCTGACCCGCCCGCTCCGGACGTTCCTGGCGCTGGTGGGGCTCTCGGTGCCGATCCTCGGCGTCCTCGGCCTGTTCAGCGTCTCGGACGGGCTGCGGAACCTGGTCGGCACCACGCTCGACAAGATCAAGGGCGTGATGGTCCTCCGCGAGAACGTGCCGACCCCGGTCTTCAGCCACCTCCCGGCCAGCGTGGGCGACCGGCTCCGCGCCATCCCCGGCGTGAGCGCCGTGGCCCCCGAGGTCTGGGGGCTCCCGCCGACCATCGAGGACGTCAGCCTGATCCCCAACAACCCCCTGGAATTCATCCGGAAGTCCAAGGAGCAGAAAATCCAGAGCTTCCTGGACGCCACGGTCGTCCAGGGCCAGGACATCCTCGCCCACCGTCATCTCAAGAGCGCGGTCTATCCCAGCGCCCTGAAGGAAGGCCGCTACCTCCAGCCCCAGGACCGCGGGTCGCGGAACATCGTCATCAGCCGGAAGATCGCCGCCGAGCACAAGGACCCCCAGGGCCGGCCCAAGCAGGTGGGCGCCACCCTCAAGATCGGCTCCGATCTCTACCCGATCATCGGGATCTACGAGACGGGATCGATGCTGCTCGACCCGATCATCGTGATGGACATCGAGACGGCGCGCAAGGTCGTCGGCGAGTCGCCCGACAAGGTGTCGAGCTTCTACGTCGAGGCCACCGACCCCTCGGCGATCGAGGCCCTGGCGCAGCGGATCGAGGAGACGATCACCGACCCCCGGGTCGACGCCCGGAGCATGTCCGAATTCGCGGCCAACTTCGGCAAGGTGATGGGCCAGCTCGACACATTCTTGCTGATGACGGTCAGCCTGGCGCTGCTGGTCGGCGTGGTCGGGATCATCAACACGATGCTGATGAGCACGACCGAGCGGTTCGTCGAGTTCGGCGTCCTGCGGACCAACGGCTGGTCCCGGGGCAACGTCCTGTCGCTGGTGACGATCGAGAGCGCGTATCTCGGGCTCCTGGCCGGCAGCCTGGGCTGCCTGATGGCCTTCGCCCTGACCCGGATCGGCAACCAGTTCATCTCCGGCGGCCTCCAGCTCGAATTCGGGCCCCGACTGGTCGCGATGGGCCTGATCCTCTCGGTCGCGATGGGGACCTTCGGCGGCCTCTATCCGGCCTGGAAGGCCTCGCGGCTCGTCCCGATGGACGCCATCCGCCTGGGCTCGCACTGAGCGATGGCCGAGCCGACCCCGTTCAATTCCCCCCTGCGGAGATGAGGCCACGAGATGATCGAGGTTTCCGACATCCACAAATCCTTCAGGAGCGGCGACCGCTGGGTGGAGGTCCTCCGGGGCGTCTCGTGCCGGATCCCCCGGGGACGGTGCGCGTTCATCGTCGGGCCGTCGGGGTCGGGCAAGAGCACGCTCCTCTACCTGATGGGGGCGCTCGACCGGCCGACCTCGGGGACGATCTCCGTCGAGGGACGCGACTTGACCCGGATGACCGAGGCGGAGCAGAACACCTACCGCCGCGACCGGGTCGGCTTCATCTTCCAGTCGTTCAACCTGATCAAGAACCTGTCGGCGGTGCAGAATGTCGTCGTCCCGTTCCTGCCGGGCGGGGTGACCGCCGGACATCGCGACGACGCGGCCCGGCTCCTGACCTCGGTCGGGCTGGGCGACCGGCTCCATCATCGCCCCTGGCAGCTCTCCGGCGGCGAGCAGCAGCGGATCGCGATCGCCCGGGCCCTCATCAAGGACCCCGTCGTCGTCCTGGCCGACGAGCCGACGGGCGAGCTCGACCGCAAGTCCGGCGACGAGATCTACAAGATCCTCCGGCGCCTCCAGGCCGAGAAGCAGACAACGCTGGTCGTCGTCACCCACGACCGCCGGTTCATCCGCCCGGATGACCTCGTCCTGGAGATCGAAGACGGGCTGCTCCGGTCATCCGAAGGCGTCGAGCCGAAAGACGACCTTGCCGAAGCCGAGGTCCGATGACATCCGGTCGACGACCGCGTTCGGCCCTACAGCGTTGACCTCCCCGGCATACTCCCGGCCCGGGATGTCGGCGGGGACTCCGGGAGCCGCGACGATCCGACCCGATCAGCGGGGACCTCCCGGCTTGCCTTTCGGCTCTCCCTTCGGCTCGCCCTGGGGGGGCCTGGGCTCGCGTGGAGGCTCCACCCGGACCGGAGGACGCGGCGGCTCGACCTGGGGGGGCGGGCGTGGGGCCTCGATCCGAGGGGGCTGGCCGGGCTGCCGTGGGGGCTCGATCCTCCCCGGCTCGCGGTTCCCCTGGCTGGGGTTGAGCCGGATCGTGGCCGGTTCCCGGGCGAACGTCGGCTGGAAATTCGGGTGCTGGGCCGGGGCCGGGTGGGGCGGGGGCGCGGCCAGGGCCTGGCCCTGGATCCGGGGGGCCGAGGCGGCAACCACCGGCGACCGGGGCATCTCCAGCCGTTGCGGGGGATGTTCCTGGGGCCGGACATTCGGCTGCATCCGGGCCTGCGATTCCAGGCGCGACCGCTGCTCGCGGAGGCCCTGGAGATCCGCCTGGCGGCGTCGGAGCTCGGCCTGATGGTCCTCGCCGACGGGGACGATCCGATGATTCGCCTGGTTGTTCGCCGCCCACTGGTTCAGGGGCTGGACGAAGCCGTGATTGCGGGAGTCTTCGCCCCGGGCCTGCCGCTGATCGAGCAAGGCTCGCTGGCCGGCGAACGTCGCCGGGGGGCGTGCCGAGGGGTTCTGGATCCGATCCCGGTAGTCGTCGCGGATCTGGCGATCCCACTCCGGCCGGCCGGAGTTGAGCGCCGACATCGAGCCATAGAACGGGTCGTAGCCGATCCGGTCCTGCTGGAGCCCGAACCAGGGGACATAGCCCGACCGGGCCCCGAGCGAGGACGACTGGTAATAATCGCCATAGTAGTAATGCCCGTAGCTCGGCCGGACGAACAGGCTGGAGAGCAGGCCGGCCACGGGCAGGACGTAATTGGGCGTGTACGAATAACTCTGCTGACCATAGACCGACGGCGCGAAGGCGACCGGGGCGAAGGGCAGCCCACGCCGGGCGAGCGAATAGTCCCAGTATCCGTCGTTGTAGACGTAGCCGCTGGGGGTGGGAACGTAAGTGCTCGGGACCCAGACCCAGTCCTGCTGGGCCTGGAACCAGTAGCCGGGCCGCCAATCATAGCGATTCTCGGCCCAGGCCCACGAACCGGGCGCCCAGGCGAAGTTGGCCCCGGGCTGCGGCGAGGTCGGCCCGGCCTCCTGGGTCGGGGGCGGGGCGGGGAGGTAGTTGAACTGGCCATTGCCGGCGGTCGGCGCCCAGAATCCCGAGGTCCAGGCGAAGCCGGTGTCGCCCTGGCTCCAGTAGCCGGGGACCCACTGGCGGCCGGGCGGGATGTCGCGCCAGATCCCGCTGATCCAGATGTAATTGTTCCGTTCGTCGTCCCATCCCCAGTAGCCCGGGATCCACTCGACATCCGCCCCGTAAGGCTTCTGGGCCGGGGGAATCTCGTCGATAATCGTCCGGGGCGGGGGAGACTGGATCACCACGTTCGGCGCGGGGTTGTACACCAACGGCTCGGCGAAGGCCTCATGGATCGGCCCTCGGGTGAGGACCTGGGCCCCGCCCGGCTGGGGGTCGAACTGTCCGAGCGGCTCGCCGGGGACCTGCCAGGCCATGGCCATCCCGGCCACGCCGAGCCATCCCATCAGGCCGATCGCCGTCACCCTCGCGCGCGGGCCGAATGCCCATCCGATTGCCGCTCCCATGATCGCCCCCTTGATGTTAGCCCTGGATGACCACGCGCCGGGCGCTTCGTCGCGACGAAATCGGAACACAAACCTGGTGCCCGATCAATACATTCCTCCCTCCGTTCTACAACTCCGGGTCGTGCTCACCGCTCGCCACGTTTCGATCCGGACCGTGTCCTTGATGAACCGGACGGCGCCGTCGCCCATCACGACATTCACTCCGCCCGGGTGGCGGCTCCTCGACGCATAGGTCGGTGGGTGGCCGGCGTCGCCGGCCGAGCATGGGGGATTAAGCCCGGCCCGATTCGGATGGATCGCGTCGCAATAGGAGGGCTTGTCCTGGACGTCGGGCATCGGGCTATTCGGCCCCAGCCAGGCCATGAACCCGGCTCCCTCGCCCCACCAGGTCAGCCCCCGGACGTCGGCCCCGTGGCCCCGGACCACCTCGGCGGCGAACATCGTGTTGGAGAGGCCGTCGGTGATGTCGGCGAGCCGGCAGACAGTCCGCCGACTGGGGAAGTTCGAGGGCTCTGAATCGCCGAACGGGGCCCCCTCCCAGGAAAACTTGTAGGCCGGATCATCGAAGGCCGCGACCGAGGGCAACCCCTGGAACAGGTCGGCGGGGCCGTAGTTGGCGGCATAATTGTGCCGAGAGATCCCGCCGAAGATCGAGCCGGCGGGTTCCTCGATGTCGCTCGGGCAGAGCAACACGGCAACCCGGCCCCGGGTCGCGGTGAGGTTAAAGGCGCCGTCATATCGGAGCCGGCCATCGGGATCGGGTGTCCCGTCGGGGAGGAGGAATCGCCCGGCGAAGTTGTAGGCGTTGTAGGGCGGCTGCTGGTCGAGGTAGGGCAGGACGAATGCCTGCCAGGTCCCGAACACCACGCTCCGATGGCCCGGGGGCAGGGTCCCGTTGGCGGCCTCGTATTGATGCATGGCCAGGCCGACTCGCTTCAGGTTGTCGGCGCAAGTCGAGCGCCGGGCCTTCTCGCGGGCCATCGCGATCCAGGGCAGCGCGAGGGTCAGGATGACGGCGATGATCGCGATCACCGCCATCATCTCGACCAGGGTGAGGCCAGGGTGTCGACGGGCCATCGGCGCCTCCCCGATTGATCCGGCTCAGGATTCCGGGTTCGCCGGCGGCTCGGCGGGCGGGGCCTGGTCCGGGCCGGGCTCGCCCTCGGGGTCGCCTTCCTTGGCCTGCCAGAGCTGCTTGAGCTGGCCGAACGAGCGGAGCGGGACGCTCCCGGTGAGGGCGTCCTTGGAAAGCGGCGGCGGCGGCAGTGCCGGCTTGGCGGGTCGCGGCGGGAGCAGGGTCCGGGGCGGCTCAGGCGGGCGATCGGACCGGCCCTGGCCCGGTCCACCCCGGCCCCCGGGACCGCCGTAACCACCGCCGCCCCCGGGGCGGGGGCCTCCGCGGTTGCCGCCCCCGGCGGGCCGGAAGTTGCTCTCGCGGCCGCCGGGCCGATCGGGGCGCCTCGGGGCCTCGCCCGGGGGGCCGCCGCCGGCGGGGGTGCCGATGGGCGGCGAGGTGAGCTGCGAGGGCGTGCCGACCTCGCGACGGGGCCCGCGGGGCGGGCCTCCGGGCCGACGCTCGCCGCCCGGTTCGCCCTGGGGACGACGGCCGCCGCCCCCGGGGGGCCGCTCGGACCGGGGCCGTTCGGTCCCGGGCTTGACCATCGTCAGCGAGACCCGCTTCCGCTCGCCGTCGACCCCCATGACCCAGGCCGAGACCACGTCGCCGACGCTCACCACGTCGTGCGGGCTCTTGATGTAGCGGTTGGCGAGCTGGCTGATGTGGACCAGCCCGGAGTCCTTCAGGCCGATGTCGACGAAGGCGCCGAAGTCGACGACGTTGAGGACCGTCCCCTTCAGCTCCATCCCGGCGGTGAGGTCCTCCAGCTTGAGGACCCCCTTCTTGAAGATCGGCTTGGGGAGGTCGTCGCGGGGGTCGCGGTCGGGCCGGGCCAGGGCCTCGAAGATGTCGCGGAGGGTCGGCTCGCCGATCTCCAGGTCGCGGGCCAGGGCGGGGATGTCGGCCTCGTCCAGTTTGGCGTGCAGCTCGGGGAGCCGGTCGCGGTCGCGGACGATGTCGGGGGTCAGCTCGAACTTCTCCAGCAGCTTCTCGGCGGCCGGGTAGCTCTCGGGGTGGACCCAGGTCCGGTCGAGGGGGAGCTGGCCGTCGCCGATCTTGAGGAAGCCGGCGGCCTGGGTGAACGTGGCCGGCCCGATCCCCTCGACGTCCATCAGCTGCGCCCGGCTGACGTACGGGCCCTGCGTGGTCCGACGCTCGACCACCCGGCGGGCGGTGAGCTGGTTCAGGCCCGAGACGTGCCGGAGCAGCGGGACGCTCGCCGTGTTGAGGTCGACGCCGACGAAATTGACGCAACTGGCGATCACCCCCTCTAGCGACTCCTTGAGCTGCTTGGGGTTGACGTCGTGCTGGTAGAGGCCGACGCCGATGTTCTGCGGCTCGATCTTGACCAGCTCGGCCAGGGGATCCTGGAGCCGCCGGCCGATCGAGATCGTCCCCCGGACCTTGTCGTCGAAGTCGGGGAACTCCTCGCGGCCGACCGGGCTGACCGAGTAGACGCTGGCTCCCGCCTCGTTGACGATGACATAGGCGAGCTGGGCGAGCTGGGCGTCGGCCGGATGTGGCTTCGGCGGGGGCGGCGGTCCCTTGGGCTTGGGGGGACGGGGGGGGTGGTCCTGCTTCGGACGCTGCCTCGGACCGGGGCCGGGCCCGGCGGCCGGTGTCGACGGGGCGGGTGGGGCCTGGGACGACTCGGCGGGGGACTCGGTCGGCGCACCGACGGCGATGACCCCCTCTTCGGAGGAGGGATCCGGCGAATCGTCCTGCTGGGACTCGGGCGGCGCGAGGCCGGGCCCGTCGGATTCGGGCTCGGGATGGGCCGGGGCGGGCGACCCGCCGGTGTCCTGGTCGGGACGGTGTTCCCCGCCCTCCGAGGCCTGGGCGGCCGGCGGATGCTCGGGGGAATGCTCGTGGGAGTGCTCGGGAGGCCGAGCCTGGTGATCGGGCTGCCCGGCCCTGTCCGACCCGGGACCGGGTGCCTCGCCTTCCGGCGTCGAGGACGGCGGCGGGGTCGGGGCATCCGGGTCGGAATCGGGCGAGCCGCCGGAGATCGGCGGGAGCGACTCGATGGGCTCCTGGGCCCCGTCGGCGGTCCCGGGGGCGGAGCCGTTCCCGGTGGCGTGCTCGCCCTCGGCGGGTCCGGCTTCCGGGGCGGCATCGGGCGTCGCGGGGGCCTCGGCCGGGTCGTGCTCGGCCGGGGCTTCGGTGGGAGGCGCGTGGGCTTCGGCCGGGGCCTGCGTGGTGGGGGCTTCGGCGGCTTCGGGCGGGGTGGCCTGGGGATTGTTGTGGAACTCGGTCCCCTCGGCGATGATCTCGGCGATCAGCTCCTCGGTCTCGCGGCAGGCGGTCCCGTTGCCGATGGCGACCACGCCGACCTTGTGCTTGCCGACGAGGTCTTTCAGGAACAGCTTGGCCTCGTGCCGGCGGTTCTGGGGCGGGTGGGGGTGGATGACCCCGTGGTCGAGCAGCTCGCCGTGCTCGCCGAGCACGGCGACCTTGCAGCCGTTGCGGAAGCCCGGGTCGATCGCCAGGACGACCTGCTTGGGGATCGGCGGCTGGAGCAGGAGGCTCCGGAGGTTCCGGGCGAAGACGTCCACGGCGTGTCGCTCGGCCATCTCGGTCAGGTCGCGGCGGACCTCGCGCTCCATGCTGGGCAGGAGGAGGCGGTCGATCGAGTCCAGCGCCGACCTCCGGAAGAAGTCGGCCTGGGGGTGGCCGTCGAGCGGGAGCTGGGCGAAGGTCGCGCCTTCGAGGTCCTGGCGGTTGACCTCCATCTTGACCTTGAGCGGGCCTTCCTTGTCGCCCCGGTTGATCGCCAGGACCCGGTGGGGGGGGATGTTGGCGATCGGCTCGGAATAGGCGAAATAGTCGCGATATTCGAGGCCGTCGCCGTCGGGGATGTCGGCCTTGGTGGTGGTGACCTTGCCGGTCTTCCAGACGACCCGGCGGACGGCGTCGCGGACCACGGCCAGCTCGTTGATCGCCTCGGCGAGGATGTGGCCGACCCCTTCGAGGACCTTCTCGGGGGCGTCCAGCTCCTTCTCGGGGTCGAGGAACTCGCGGGCGGCGGCGTCCAGGTCGGTCAGCGTGTCGTCGTGGTTCCAGATCCGGAGCGCCAGCGGCTCCAGGCCCCGGTCGCGGGCGTCCGACGCCTTGGTCTTCTTCTTGGGCTTGAAGGGCAGGTAAAGGTCTTCGAGCCGCTTGGGGTTGTCGGCGGCCCGGATGGCGGTGGCCAGCTCTTCGGAGAGCTTGCCCTGGGCCTCGATCGCCTTGAGGATCGTCTCCTTGCGCTCGGCCAGGTCGCGGAGCCGGCCCACGCGGAGCTGGATCTCGCGGATCGCCACCTCATTGAGGTTCCCGGTCCGCTCCTTGCGGTACCGGGTGATGAACGGGACCGTGTTCCCCTCGTCCAGGAGCTGGACGACGCTCTCCACCTGAACGCGCCGGATCTGGAGGTCCTGCGCGATCCGGCCCAGGTCGACCTGAATCGGGTTGTCCATGGCAAGGGTCACCTGAAAGGAGAACGGCGACGACACGACGGGGTCCGCCACCTCGGTGGTGTCGCGGAACAGGCGCGCGGATCAGCCCGGCTGACGAATTTCGACCTAGATCGGACACTTTATTGCATGGAGTTGAGGCTGTCAAGCATCGAAGCACGGGCCGTGCGGCACCGGAACCGGCCTTGGTATCGGCAGTTCGGTGTAATCCGCCGTCTCGGTAAGGTGGGCAAAGTTGGGCAGGTCAAGGGCAATCTCCCCCCGGACCGCTGGGGCGGTCCGGGGAGGCCGGCCGGGGTTGGCCCCGCGAACCCGAGGCGTGGCGACGATCAGGGCGTGAGGACGACCTTGAAGCACGAGTCCTGATGGCCATGGAAGGTCGCATAGCCCTGGGCGGCGTCGGCCAGGTTGAGCCGATGGGTGATGATGAAGGTCGGGTCGATCTGGCCCTTCTGGATCCGTTCCAGGAGGGGCTTGAGGTAGCGGTGGACGTGGGTCTGGCCCATCCGGAACGTCAGGCCCTTGGAGAAGGCCGCCCCCAGCGGGAACTTGTCGGCCAGGCCGCCGTAGACGCCCGGGAGCGAGACCACGCCGCCCTTCCGGCACGACTGGATCGCCTGGCGGACCGCGGTGATCCGGTCGGTGGCCAGGCCGACGAACGCCCGGGCCCGGTCGTAGGCCGCCCCCAGGGTGTGGCCGTGCGCCTCCAGCCCGACGGCGTCGATGCACGAGTCGGCCCCCCGGCCGCCGGTCTTCTCGCGGATCGCCTCGAAGACGTCGGAGTGATTGAAGTCGATCGGCTCGGCGCCCGCCTTCCGGGCCAGCTCGAGCCGCGCGGGGAGCCGGTCGACGGCGATGACCCGCTCGGCCCCGAGCAGGAAGGCGCTCCGGATCGCGAACTGGCCGACCGGCCCCGCGCCCCAGACCGCGACGGTGTCGCCGCCCTGGATGTCGCAGTTCTCGGCCGCCATGTACCCGGTGGGGAAGATGTCGGTCAGGAACAGGACCTGCTCGTCGTCCATCCCGTCGGGGACCACCATCGGCCCGACGTCGGCGAACGGCACCCGGGCATACTCGGCCTGCCCGCCGGCATAGCCGCCGAACATGTGAGAGTAGCCGAACAGCGCCGAGGGCGTGTCGCCGTAGACCGCCTCGGACATCCAGGCGTTGGGGTTGGAGTTGTCGCAGGCCGACCAGAGCCCCTTCTCGCAGAAGAAGCAGCGCCCGCAGGCGATCGTGAACGGGACCACGACCCGGTCGCCGATCCGGAGGTTCTTGACGTCGTGCCCCAGCTCGACCACCTCGCCCATGAATTCATGGCCGAGGATGTCGCCCTTGCGCATCGTGGGGATGTAACCGTCGTAGAGGTGGAGGTCCGACCCACAGATCGCGGTCCGGGTGATCCGGATGATCGCGTCGCGGGGGTTGAGGATCTTGGGGTCGGGGACCGACTCGACCCGGACCTTCCCCTTCCCTTCCCAGCAAACAGCCTTCATGGATGGACGAGCCTCGGTGTGTCGCGGGGGGGGTTCAGGAGACGGCGGGCGTGCGATGGCCTTCGCGCCCGGAAGACTGGCCGACGGTCGTGGGGATCTCGCCGGCTTCCATCAGCTGCTTGAAGTGACGGAGGTTCTCGCGGACCTGCCCGTCGGGGTCGTCGCCGAGGATCCTGGCGACCGCGATGCCGAGGACCCCGGCGGGGGGCTCGTAGTTCACCTCGATCGTGACCACCGTCCCCCGGCCGCCCGAAGCGGGCTCGAACCGGACCGTCCCGGCCTGGTCGACGTCCCCCCCGGGCAGCGACTTCCAGGCGATCAGGCGACCCGGCTGGTCGTTGATGATCTCCGAGTCCCACTCGAAGGTCTTGCCCAGCGGCCCCGAGGAGGCCCAGTGCGATCGGCCCCCCTCGATCCGACGGGCGGACCGGATGTTGGTCATGAACCGGGGGGCGTTCTCGACCTCGCGCCAGTACCGATAAAGCTCATCCGCGGGACGGTTCACGGTGACGGTGTGCTTCACCAGGACGCCCTTGTGGATGTGCTCGTCCGCGTCGCTCCGATGCTTGCCCGCCGTGTCGATGTCCAGGGCCTTGTACGCCTCGCAGTGGCCCGTGAAGCCCCGATAGACCAGGCCCCCGCCGATCAGGGCCAGCGCCAGCCCGCCGAAGGATTGGCGACGGAGGCCGTGGGCGACCAGCAGGGTCCCCCCGATGGTCGAAGCCCAGCGCTCGACGTCGCCGATGTTCACGTCGCCGAGGGGAGGACGGGCCGTCGGTTGGCTGCGCGCCGTCGGCGACGACGGGCGGTTCTCGTGGAGGATGCTCATTGATGCTCGCCTCAGGTGGGTGAGACCTCGATGGAGGGCGGCCGGGTGATCGGGTCCAAGGCCCGGGGCGTCAGTAAAGAGCACAAGCCGTGCCACCGGGGCGGATCGCACCGGCTCGCCGATCGGCCGTGCCTTGGGCCGTGACCCGGGCCCGCTCGCCCCGTCGGTGAGGGCGGATCGTGGGGGCTCACGGGGTGACGTTGGGGGCCGGGTCAGCCCCCGTGGCTCCCCTGGAAGAAGAAGGGCCAGTAATCGGGGCCCGGCCCGGGAGTGAAGGAGTCGAGGTCGTAAATCGGGACATAACTCCCGCGGTCGTAGTACATCCCGACCGGCCTCCGCTGGTTCACAAGCTGCTGGACCGCCCGGAGGCATGACGGCCGCCAGGGACGGCTCTCGGCCGTGATCGTGCTCTTGCCGGGCGACCCGTAAAAGAACGGATAGACCGAGGCGGTGTCGCGGGCCGGGAGCCGCACGCCATACAGGCCGCCGTCATAAAAGGTATTCGTGTCGAGGGCCTTGGGATGGTCGCCGAACCGGGCCCCGTAGAAGGTGTCGCGATAGGGATCCGGGGGCAGGTTGGAGGTGGGCGAGGTGAACCGGCGGAGCAACCCGCTCCGCTCGTTGACGTCGGGGATCCGGGGCTGGGGGATCTGGGCCCTCGCGGCCGGAGGTCCGCCGGCGAGGATCAGGACGAAGGCCGACAGGCCAAGCAATGATCGCAGCTGGAAAGCAATCGGGACGCGTCGCATCGTCTCCTCCGTGTCGGACGCGGGCAGGCCCCGGGCGACTTCGGGTCGCCCGGGACCGGGATCCGTATGGTAACGATCGGGCCCCGGCCGGGGGATTCCACCGGCCGGTCGGGGCCTTCATCATCGAAGTCAGAAACTGTCCGGAGTGTAAGGCGGGAAGGACAGGAAGTCGCGCGGAGACCGGACCGTATTGATGTACGGGACATATCCCGGGGTCAGCGGGACCGGCCCGCCGGGGCCGACGAAGTACTTGATGCCGTTGTGGTGGAACAGGCCGGCGAGCTTGCCCTTGAAGTGGCCGCCGAGCCCTGCCCCGCACTTGCCGCAGCCCTTGCCGCCGCAGAATCCGCAGCCTCCGAACAATTTTCCGAGGCCGCCGCATTTGCCGCAGCCCTTGCCGCCGCACGAGCCGCAAGCCTGACCGCCGAGGAGCCGGCCGAGCCCACCGCACTTGCCGCAGCCGTTCCCGCCGCACGAGCCGCAAGCCTGACCGCCGAGGAGCCGGCCGAGCCCGCCGCACTTGCCGCAGCCGTTCCCGCCGCACGAGCCGCAGAGGTCGCCGCCGGAAACCCGGCCCCGACCGCCGCACTGGCCGCAGCCTCGTCCGCCGCACCCGCCGCACGGGTCGCCGTTCGAGTGGCCCCCGACGTGGCCATGGCCATTCGAGCAGCCGGGGTCCGAACATTGCGAGGAGGAGAACGGGCCGACCGGGGGAGATTGCGGAGAAACGGGGATCATCACCCCCGACCCTTGCGGCGAGGCCGGCGACTGGGAGGACGCCAGGGTGTGGAACGAGTCGCCCACGGCGCTCGACGTGCAGAGTCCGCAACCCTTCCCTTTGCAGAGGCCGCAATCCTTCACGCGACGCCCATGTCCCTGGGAGCATCCGCCGTCGCCGCAGCCGTCCCCTCCTCCGCCCCCGCCATGGCCGAAGAGGCCGTGGCCAGATCCATCCACTCCCCCGCCTCCGCCGTGACCGAAGAGGCCATGGCCGGATCCTCCTCCGCCACCTCCCCCGCCCTGGCCGCAGTGGTTGAAGAGGCCGTGGCCGCAAGCCCCGCCACCACCGCCGCCGCCTCCGCCCAAGCCCTTGCCGCAGTGGTTGAAGAGGCCATGGCCGCAGGCGCCGCCCCCTCCCCCTGCTCCGCCGAGGCCGAGCAGGCCATTCCCGCCGAAGCAGCCGCGACCGCCGCACTTGCCGCAGCCCTTGCCGTGGCAGAGACCGCAGAGGATGCAGCCTTTCTTGTAGAAGTGGTCGCAGTGGCCTCCCTTGGCGTAATGGCCCCAGGGGATCGGCGGAGCGTAATACTGTTCGCCGGTGTTGAGGTCCATCGCCGGCACTTCGCGCGGGATCGTCTTGTGGAACCCGTCGGCGGAGGCCGACCTGGTGGTCGCCATCGCGGAAATCAGGGCGATTGCAAGCGTCACCCCTCGCCAATGACCGAAGCGCATCGTCACTCCCTTTGTCGTCGGACGCTGGAATCCCTCCTGGAGTGTCGGTTATCGTGCGAGCGGTGGCGAAGGCCCGCGCCATCCTACGCGCGGTGGCCGCCATCATCGTCAGCCGGGGCCATCTCGGGGCCTCGCGGGGAGCCGTCCCTGCGGCGAGGTCCGTCTAGCCTGTTGGCCCAGGCTACCGCAAGCTAACATCGGCGATCCGGCCCCGATGCTGGAGCGAAACCGAAACGGCCTCGCCCCCCGTCGGAAGGGGGCGAGGCCGTCGGTCGATCTCGGTCGGCGATCCGGCCCGGCTCAGCGCCGTCCGTAGACCATGGCGGCGGGCAGGTCGTTGACGGGGGTCCCTTCGTTATTGTACGGGATCATGGCGTGGGCCTCGGCCTTGCGGCGGGCCCGGCTGTTGTCGTTGTCGCCGCCGAAGAGGCCCGAGAAGCCGAACAGGTGGCTGATGATGTGCGGGTGCGGGTTCGGCCCGCTCTTGGGGGCGTAGGGGGTCCGGCCCGCCCCCGACTCGGCCACGGCCCGGCCCGGCATCGACGACGGCCCCGAGTAGGCGCCTTGCATGCCCGAGGGCATCCCGGCCGGCCCGCCCTGGGCGTAATTGGCCTGGATCACGCCGATCGGCGCGGGGCCTTCCTGGTCGTCCATCGACGGTCCGGCCGGGGCCGGTGCGGACGCGGGCGACCCGCGGCGGGCCATCCGGTTGCCCGACGGCGCCGGGGCCGAGGCGACGGCCCGGCCGGGCTCGGCGGCCGCCGGGGCGGGCGGGGCCGACATCACCGTCACCGGGCCGGGCAATGCCCAGGCGGCCCGGCACGCGGAGCAAGCCCCGTTGCTCGAATGGGCGCATCCCACGAGTTGCACCGGCGGCATCCCCTTGATCTTCGCGTCCTCGACCTTGGCGCACCGGGCGCAGAACGTCCGCCCCTTGTGCTTGTGGCCCGAATTCGAGGCCGACGGGGGCGTCACCGCGACCGGCTGGCCATTGTTCCCCATCACGACCGGGAGGGCCGCCGAGCCGGGAGCCGAGGACGGCATCGCCTGGCCGTCGAGGCCGGCCGGGGCCGAGCCCGAGGGCTCCACCGCCGCGGCCCGGAAGCCGGGCGGGGCATTCTGGGCGATGGCGCCCGAGGGGGCGGCCAGCGCGAGGCCGATCAGTGCGAGGCTGGACTGGGCGAGGTATCGCATCTCTTGGGAACTCCTTTCCCGATTTCGACCCGATGGCCGCGGCGTCCCGAGCCCCCACCGGGGGCCGAACGGTCGCGCCGACCCGTCGGGCCGCTCTCCACCGTCCCGATCACGTCCGAGGTCCCCCGCCCGCCCGCCTCCGGCGTGATGGCGAGGGCCGAGGCGTCTCGTCTCGACATCCCGGGTCGACGGCCTACCATCAGGATCGACCGCGCCACCCCGCATCTTGCGGAAAACCGGCCCCATCGGCGAGTCCGGTCCCGCCGGCTCGATCCTTGGGGCCGGATTCCCGTGGCGATCCGGCCCGATCGGGGGCAAACTGGGGCGATCAGTCACGAAACCCTCAGCCCGATCCCTCCGTCGGGAGCCCACGAGCATGGAAATTTATCTGGCCGGACCGCTGTTCACCCAGGCCGAGCGGTCCTGGAATCTCCGACTCGCCGCGCTGCTCACCCAGGCCGGCCACTCGGTCTTCTTGCCTCAGACCGAGGTCCAGTCGATCCCCGACCTCGACGCCGACGCGATCTTCCGATGCGACGTCGACGGGGTCCGGGCCGCCGACGCGGTCCTGGCCATCGTCGACGGCGCCGACCCCGACAGCGGGACCAGCTTCGAATGCGGCCTGGCCTACGCCATGGGGATCCCGATCGTCGTGGCCCGGACCGACTTCCGCGCCGGCGGCGACGCCCTGCCCGGCCAGAAGCTGGCGTCGATCAACCTGATGCTCGCCCAGGCCGCCGCCGTCGTGGTCGAGCGGACCGCGACAACGGACAGCATCGACGACCTGGCCGCCGACCTGGTCGAGGCCCTGGGGACGCTCCCCCCGGCCTCGGACCGGCCGGAGCGGCTCCGTCCCTGAGAGGCTATCCGGGAACAAAAGCAAGGAATGGCAAATGGCTTATGGCTGATAAGACGGGTCAAATGGGATCGGGACGTCCTGGAAATTCCCGGATTTCTTTTCCCATCAACCATGATCCATGGCGCGTAAACGATTGCCCCAGCAAAGATCCATTCCCGGATAGCCTCTGAGCGGGCCGGCGGTCATCGGGGCGGCCGGGACCCGGCCTTGACCCTCGGCGGCGTCGGGCCCCGGGTGAAGACCGCCTTGAGCGTCAGCCGGAGGTCGCGCGGGAGGTTCCGGGCGACGTACCGGGCCAGGACGATCTCCCGGCCCTCGGCGACCGGGTCGGACGGCTCGCCCACGGTCGACTCGAACGTGACCAGGGCCGCCGGGTGGCCGAACCAGAGTTCGGGCTCGAACTCGGCCCGGGATCGCTCGTCGCCCGACTCGCAGCGGATCGTCACCCGCCCCTCGGGGTGGCCCGGCCACGGTTTCCGGAAGCCGATCCCGATCCGGCCCGGGCCCTCGGCCCGGAACAGGACGTCGTTGATCGTCGTCACGCCCGGCCGGGGCGTGACCGAGATTCCCTCGACCTCCATCGTCACCCGGACCGTCCCCGGCGCCCCCTCGAACGCGAACGAGACCGGGGGGATCTCGTCCCCGGCGGCGAAGGCCATCGCATGCGGGTCGGGCCGGCGGATCGACAGCGGGACCGGGGCGGCGGTCGCCACCGAGGGGGCCGGCGGCTTGCCGCCGCATCCGGCCGCGAGGGCCAGGGCCAGGACGAGGAGGACGCCGCCGATCCCGCGCATGCCCACCCCCCCGGTCCCGTCGCATCCGCCCGTCGCGGCTGCATCATAGCGGGGCGGGCGCCCGGGCGGAATGGCGGACGTCAGGCGAAGAGTTCCTTGACCGGCTGGCCGCCGTCGACGATCTTGATCGGCCGGCCCTGGGGGCTGACGTTCTCCTTCTTCGGGTCGATCCGGAGCGACCGGCAGAAGCTCGCCATCAGGTCGGCCACGGCGATCGGCCGGTCCTTGACGGCCGAGCCGTCCGGGGTGGTGGAGCCGATCACCTGCCCCCCCCGGATCCCGCCCCCGGCCAGGGCGACGCTGAAGGCGCGGGGGAAGTGGTCGCGGCCGGCGTTGGCGTTGATCTTCGGGGTCCGGCCGAACTCGCCCATCCAGATCACCAGGGTCCGGTCGAGCATCCCGCGCGCCTTGAGGTCGGCGACCAGCGAGGCGAACCCGGGGTCGACCGACCCGGCATTCTTCGCGACCTCGGCGTCGACCGTCTTGTGGTTGTCCCAGCCCCCGGAGCGGACCTCGATGAAGGTGACGCCCGCCTGGACCAGCCGGCGGGCCAGAAGGCAGCCGTGGCCGAAGGCGGTCTCGCCGTAGAGGGCCCGGGTCTTGGGATCCTCGGCGGCGACGTCGAACGCCTTCATGTGGGGCGAGAGGATCATGCTCGCCGTCTGCTTGTAGATGTCGTGGTGCTCGCGGACCCGGTCGAGCCCCCCGGTGTTGCCGAACCCGGCGACCTCCAGCGAGTGCATCAGGTTCATCCGGCGGGCGAACCGGCCGGTCGGGGTGGGCAGCTCGACGTTGAGCGGCGGCTTCATCGGGTCGGGGACCACGAACGGCTCATACTTGACGCCCAGGAGCCCGGCGCCGACGGCGACGTCGCGGGTCCCGATGCTGACGATGTGCGGCAGGTCGAACTTGGGGTCGCCCAGCTCGGCCGCCGTCACGCTGCCGAAGCTCGGGTGCTTCACCGTCCCCGACGGGGCGTATCCGGTGTGGAGCTGATAGGTGGCCCGCTGGTGATTGCCTTCCTTGTTGGTCATCGACCGGACCAGGGCCACGTCCTTCATCACCTGCGCCACCCGGGGCCAGTGGTGGCCGATCGAGATCCCGGGGACCGACGTGGCGATCGCCCTGGTGTCGCCGCCGGTCTCGGCCCCGGGCTTGGGGTCCCAGGTGTCGAACTGGCTCGGGCCGCCGCCCATCCAGAGGAGGATGCAGGCCATCTGCCGCTTCCGGAGCTCGTCGGCCCGGACCGCCATCAGGTCGGTGAAGCTCAGGCCCGCCGCGCCCGAGGCCCCGAGCGCGATCGAGCGGAGGAACGACCGGCGGCCGACCATCCCCCGGCCGTCCATCGCCACCCTCAGGATGCTCGACTCGAACATGACGTTGCCCCTGGATGGAGGAGGGAACCGGCGCGGATCAGCGGCGGCTGAGGAATTCGGTCGAGTTGATCATGGCCCAGAGGATGTCCTCGAACGCCTCGCCCCGGTCGCTGAAATGATTCAGGTAGTGGGCGCAGGCCTGGACCTCCCGGGCGTTGGGCCGACGGGCGAAGACGCGGAGATAGAGGACGTCCAGGACCGCCCGGTTGTCGGGGGTGGACAGCAGGAGTTGGCCGAGCATCGTGCCCGGCCGGGCCTGGATCTGCCGGTTCACCAGGGGGCCGTTCATCAGGGCGAGGGCCTGCGGGATCGTCCCCAGGACGTCGTCGTTGGGGGTCGAGGGGTCGACGCCGAAGGCGTGGTTGAACGCCGACCGGCCGGGGACGGGGTCGCCCGCCAGCTGATCGGCCATCTTCTCGGCCCGGGCCCCCTTCCCCTTGGCCTTCTCGGCCGGGCCGGGCGCCCCCCCCGGTCGGTCGGGGAAGCTCCGGCGATCGAGGTCCAGGGCGTGCACGATGGCGTCGAAGATCTGGTCGGATCGGAGCCGGCTCGGGCAGTTGGCCGCGAACGGGACCCGGCCCGCCGCCGTGTCGGTCGACCGCGACTGGCGCTGATACGCCTCCGTGTTCAGGATGACCCGGAACAGCCACTTGACGTCGTAGCCGGACCGTTGCCAGTGCTCGGCCAGGAGGTCGAGCACCTCGGGCGCGTGGGGGGTCCGGGTGGGGCCGAGGTCGTCGACCGGGTTGTAAAACCCCTCGCCCATCACGCCGTACCAGACCCGGTTGATGAACGCCCGGGCGAACCAGGGGTTGTCGCGACCGGTGACGTACCCGGCCGCCAGGTCGAGCCGCTGCGCGGCGCCGACCTGCTCGCTCACCCGGGGCCCGTCGCCGAGGAAGAACCGGGGCGCGACCGGGATCTTCTTCTCGGGGTCCTTCAGGTCGGCCATCGTGTAGTGGGTCCGGCCGTTGGTGAGGACCTGGAAGACGGGCGGCTTGCCCGCCTCCATCTTCGCCACACGACTCGACTTGAGCCCGGAGAAGAACGCGGCGAACTCGTGGAACTGCTGCCGCTTCCAGGGGTCGCTCGGGTGGTCGTGGCACTGGGCGCACTGGATCTGGATCCCCAGGAAGACGCGCGACACCTCGCCCGCCATCTCGACCGGCGATCCTTCCTCGGCCAGCGCGAAGGCCGTGGCGCCGTTCTCGTCGTTCCGGCCGGTGGCGGTGATGATCCGGGTGGCGATCCGGTCCCAGGGCTGATTTGCGGCGAATTGCCCGGCCAGCCACTTCTCGAACGACGGGTAATTGACCTGCCTGTCGGCCTCGTTGGGAGACCGATAGGCGATCACGTCGCGCCAGTATCGGGCCCAGTTCTCGGCATAGTCGGGGAGGTCGAGCAGGCCGTCGATCAGGCGGGCCCGCTTGTCCTTCTCGCGCGACTGGACGAACTGGCGGATCGACCCGGGGGCGGGCAGCTTGCCGATCACGTCGAGGTAGGCCCGGCGGATGAACTCCTCGTCCGTGGTCCGTGGCGAGGGCGGCGTCTTGCCCGCCACCAGGCCCTTGAGGATCAGGGCGTCGAGGTCGGCGGCCCCGAGGGCCGGCGGCGCGGGGGCCTTCGGCGAGGCCTCGGGCTTGAGGGTCCGGCCGTCGACGTCCTCATGCTCCTGCGTCCGGATGACCTCGGGGAGCCGGGGCTCCGCCTTCCGGGCCGACCGGGCGGGGGGCCTGGCACCGTCGGCGGCGATCGCGGCCCCGACCGCCCAGAGCAGGACGGCCGCCGTCGCCGTCGACATCGTCCCGACCGTCCGCGTGATCCGACTCCATGCCATGACGCCGACCGTCCTTTCGCCCCGATCCGGTGCCGTCCCGATTCCCGCGTCGATCGGCCCGCCTCCGGGATTCAACCCGGGATCGGAGGTCCGGTTCCGTTCGATCCCGAGCGATTTCCGCGCCGGCCGCCGGCCCGGCGAGCGATCCCGGAGGGCGCCGGCCGGGGGCGATCCATTGTGACGCGCGGGGCCCCGCCCGTTCCAGGGGCCGTCTCCCGACGGTCTGCCCTTCGCCTTTGACGAATGGGCGATCTGATCTCATCGGGCAGGATGGGGGTCCTGACGGCTCGATGGCCGGTTGCGAAATCGGATTGGTTGTCTTAGAGTTCCTCGAAGCAGCCGACGGGTGTGCGTCGCCGGGCGAGTTCCGGCAACCTCCGACGAGTTTCGTCGCCGACAGGGGCCCGGAAACGACGCGCGGGATTCATCCCCCGATGAATCTCGCGATCCCTCGGACTGAACCTCGAAGCCGTGGAGATGCAGCGTCCATGTTCAAAGACCGACCTCCCGCCCGGACCGTCCCCCGCCCCTCCCGCCCGACCTGCGAGACCCTGGAGCGGCGGACGGTGGCCGCCGCCAGCGTCACCGGGGCCGTCCTCGGCCAGATCACCGGCCGGGTCACCGATGCCGCCTCGGGCCTCGGGATCCGGCACATCCAGGTCGAGCTATTCAACTCGCAGGGCAAGGAGGTCCGGAAGACCTTCACCAACGCCGACGGCAACTACGCCTTCCCCTTGACCCAGGCCGGCCCCTACGTCGTCCACGAGGTCGCGCCCCGGGGCCTGAGGCAGGTGACGCCGAATTTCGCCCAGTCGGCCCCGATCGGATCTTACGCCCCGGGCGCGGGCAACAATTCGTGGAACTACGTGAGCACCAACACCAACCCGGCCGCCGGCCCGGTCGGCCCGGCGTTCTGGGCGGACATCGCCCCCGCCGGCAGGGATCCGTTCGAATCGCCGATCAACCTGAAGAAGAACCCGATCAACCTCGACACGGTGCTCAAGGTCCGTTTCAACGATGCCGTCCCCAGCGCCATCGTCGACAACAGCCATCAGATCCAGGTCCAGTATTCGAAGCCGACCGCGGGCTCCATCACCGCCGGCGGGATCCAGTACAACCTGGCCCAGTTCCACTACCACTCGCCGGCCGAGACGACCGTCGACGGCCACACCTACCCGCTGGAAGAGCACTTCGTGACCACCTCCGCCGGCGGGGGCGAGTCGGTGGTGACGGCGTATTTCAAGGTTGGTGCCCACAACAGGGCGCTCGACCCGATCCTTAATGCCGCCTCGGCCAGCCTGACCACCCCGAATTCCAGGACCACGATCGCCGGCCCGATCCACCTCGCCGGCCTGCTCCCGGCCAACCCGATGGGGTGGTTCTATCGGGGCTCGCTCACGACGCCGCCGCTGTCGCAGGCGGTCAACTGGTTCATCTACAAGACCCCGATCACGCTCGACTCGGCGCAGCTCGGCCAGTACGAGTCGGTCGCCAGCCAGGGCGGCTTCTTCCCGAATGCCCGGCCGGTCCAGCCGCTCGACGGTCGGGTCCTCAACCGGGTCGACAACGACGTCAATTTCACGGGGACCGACGTCGGCGGCCAGGATTTCAGCCTGGCCGGCTGACCCGTCCCCGGACGGCCGGACGATCCGAGGGGCCGGGGGGGCGATGCCATCCCCCGGCCCTTGTCGATCCCGGGGGATTGTATTATCATGGGCGTATTATGTCCATGAACGCAGCGATCGCGCTGGGATTGGTTCCGATCATGGGTCCTCCGGCCCCCGGCGATGCGATCGAGGAGTCGAACGGGTCGTTCGTCAGCCTCGGCAAGACGATCGGCTTCGAGGGCTTCGGGCCGAAGGCCCCGGGCCGGCACCCGGCAATCGTGATCCTCCACGGCTCGGGGGGGATGGACGTCGGGGGCGCCGAGTTCCGCAACTTCGCCCGGGAGCTGGCCTGCCGGGGCTTCGTCGCCCGGATCGTCCATTACTTCGACCAGTCGGGCACCCGGCATGCCGACGCCGCGCAGATCGCCCGATCGTTCTCGTCGTGGATGGCGACGGTCGGCGACGCGATCACGTCCCTCGCGCGTCGCGAGGACGTCGACCCCGGCCGGGTCGGGCTCCTGGGGTTCTCGCTCGGGTCGTACCTCGCGCTCTCGGTCGCCAGCCATGATCGCCGGGTGGCGGCCGTGGTCGAGTATTTCGGCGGCCTGCCCGACCTGTTCGCCCGGGACATCAGGCAGTTCCCCCCGACCCTGATCCTCCACGGCGATGCCGACGCGGTCGTCCCCGTCAACGAGGCCCAGAAGCTCGAACGGCTGTTCACCGAGAACGCGATCCCGTTCGAGATCCGGGTCTACCCCGGTCAGGGGCACATCTTCACCGGCCAGGACGGCGTCGACGCCTACCATCGGGCCCTGGCCTACCTCGAAACCCACGTCAAGGGCCGCCCGGCGGGCCGCCTTCCCGGGGCCGGTTGACCTCGGGGCGGTCGGCGATCGTCCGGCCGGGGCCGATCTCATCGAGCAGGGACTGGATCCGGCCTTCCAGCTCGGCGGTGATCGCCCCGATCGCGTCGCGGGGCCGGGCATGGTCGGCCAGTCGGCCGCCGACGTCGATCGGCTCGCCGAGCCGGAGGGTCGCCCGCCTCGGCCCCCGGGGGGGGGCGATCCGGGCCCCGAGGGTGTCCTGTTCGAATTTGACCAGCGTCTCGGCGATCCGTTCCAGGGTCGGCTGCTCGCGGACATAGTCGCCGGGATAGCTGAAGAGCTGGACGGCGACGAACAGGTCGTTGAGGTCGCGTTGCAGGTCGGCCACGCGATCCGCCGCGATCCCCGGCTCGCGGAGCGCCTCCAGGCAGGCCCTTCGCAGCTCCTTGATCCGGACGGGGACTGGGTCGTCCCGCCTCCGGCAGGCCCGATGGCCCTCGATCCGGTCGAGGATCGCGTCGCGGAGGGCGGCGATCCGCCCCTTGAGCGGCCCCGACTTGCACTCGCCCAGGATCTCCAGCTCCTTCAGCGCCAGCAACCCCTCGGCGTACCGGTAGATCCGCTCGACCAGCGATCGGTCGGGGCGGGGCAGCCAGGTGAACCGGGCCTCCAGGCGGCCCATCAGCGCGACCAGCGCCGGGGTCGGGTCGTGGCCTTCGAGGAAGCGGTATTTCAGCCCGGCCGGGACGATCCAGACGGTCTTGCCCGACCGGGCCAGCCGCTTCGCCGCCGTCGTGGCGAAGGCGACCGCCCCCTCGCGGAGCGGGGTGAGCCGGTCGCTGACGTGGTAGATCTCGCCCTCCGGGAACACGACCAGCGGGTTCCGGCCCCCCGACAGGATCTCGACTCCGGCCTTGAACGCCCGGATGTCGGCCCCCTCGCGGTCGACCGGGAAGGCGCCGACGCGGGGCAGGAGGAACCGCGCCGGCCCCCGGAAGATCTGGAACGCCGCCAGGTAAGTGAATGGCCGGCCGATCCTCCGGCTCGCCTCGAACAGGACCGCCGCATCGGCGTTGTCCGAGTGGTTGGGCGCGATCAGGATGCCGTCGTCCCGGTCGAGCAGGGGCCGGAGGTGCTCGACCCCCTGGATGTCGAGGGCGGCCACCTTCCCCGCCCGGGGGAGCAGCCAGAGCCGGTTGCCGAGCCGGCCCAGGAAGGTCCAGTGCGGGACGACCCTCGGCCTGGTGAACTGATAGGGGAACTGGTCGACGAGCGGCATCCGGTCCATCCGACACGTCCCAACGCCCCCGAGGGGCGGATCAGGCCCGGCGGCCCGGCGAGACCGGCCGGGCCAGGAGGAACAGCGACGTCGCCGCCGTGACGCCGAAGAGCGTCGCGTTGACCGCCTTCGAATCCAGCATCGAGAAGATGAACAGGAAGGTCGACAGGAAGAACCCCGACCCCAGCACCACCCGGGCCGTCGGGTTCCTGGGCACCACCCCCGACGGCCGGGGGGCCATCGCCCGGGGCCGGATCGGCAGCTCTGCCGGCGGGGTGGTGAAGGTCCCGATCACCAGCGTGTCGGCGTCGATCGGCGGCCGGGGGCCCCGGTTGTGCTCCGGCGGCATGCCGGCCCGCCCGCACTCCGGGCATCGGAGCCATTCCGGCGGCCCGGACGCCCGGGCCTCCAGCGCGGCGTGGCAGCGCGGGCACTGGTACGACACGATGAAGACGAAATCCGGATTCACGGTCGATCCCCGGGCGAGCCTCGGACGGGATCGGTCCCGTCGAGGATCATCCTAGCCGGGCCCGGGCGCGCCCGCACGAGAAAATCCGCCCGACCCGACGCCCCGCGACCGGCTCGGGCCTGTCGGCGACCGGGCCCGCGCCGATAGGATGGGGGCGGGGGCGGATCGCCCCCCCTTTCACCACCGGAGCCCGGGACATCCCATGAGCGACATGGCCACGCCTCGCCTGGAAATGAAGGACATCACCAAGAGTTTCGGCGGGGTCCGGGCGCTGGACGGCGTCTCGCTCAGGGCCCGGGCGGGCGAGGTCCACGCGATCTGCGGCGAGAACGGCGCGGGCAAGAGCACGCTGATGAAGATCCTCGCCGGGGCGATCCCCGATCACGGCGGCGAGATCCTGCTCGACGGCCGGCCGGTCCGGTTCGCCGGGCCCCGGGACGCGGAAGACTCGGGGATCCGGATCATCTACCAGGAGCTGAACCTGGTCCCCGAGCTGACCGTCGCCGCCAACCTGTTCCTGGGCCGCGAGAAGACCGGCCCGTTCGGGATCCTCGACGGCCGGGCCATGGAGGCGCACGCCCGGAGGCTGTTCGATCGGCTGGGGACGCCGATCTCGCCCCGGTCCCGCGTGGCCGACCTCCGGATCGGCGACCAGCAGATGGTCGAGATCGCCAAGGCCCTGGCGATCGAGGCGTCGATCGTGATCATGGACGAGCCGACCTCGGCCCTCTCCGGCGCCGAGGTCGCCCGGCTCTACCGGGTGATCAACGACCTCAAGGCCGCCGGGACGGCCATCCTCTACATCTCGCACAAGATGAATGAGGTGTTCACCCTGGCCGACGCCATCACCGTCCTCCGCGACGGCAAGTTCGTCGCCGGGTCGTCCCGGGCCGACACCCGGCCCGATCAGGTGGTCCGCTGGATGGTCGGCCGCGAGATCGCCGGGCTCCACTTCGACCCCCGCCCCTCCTCGGGCAAGGCGATGCTCCGCGTCGAGGGGCTCTCGCTCCCCAGCCCGATCGGCAGCGGCCGGCCGGCGCTCCAGGGGCTCGACTTCCACGTCGAGGCCGGCGAGATCGTCGGGATCGCCGGGCTCCTGGGCGCCGGCCGGACCGAGCTGCTCGAAGCCCTGTTCGGCGCCACCCTGGTGCATCCGACCGGGACGATCACGCTCGACGGCCAGCCCGCCCGGTTCGCCGACCCCGGCCGGGCGATCGCCTCGGGCGTGGCCCTGGTGACCGAGGATCGCAAGACGCTCGGCCTGTTCACCAAGATGACGGTCGCCGAGAACATCACCATCCGCCGCCTCGACGCCCTCACCCGGGCCGGCCTGGTCGACCGCAAGGCCGAGGCCGAGGCCGTCCGCGACTCGATCCGGCGGCTCGCGATCAAGACCGACGGCGGCGGGGCGCCGATCACCAGCCTCTCGGGCGGCAATCAGCAGAAGTGCATCATCGCCCGGTGGCTCCTGATCAACCCCCGGCTCCTGCTCCTGGACGAGCCGACCCGGGGGATCGACGTCGGCGCCAAGGCCGAGATCTACGCCCTGATCCGCAAGCTGGCCGGCGAGGGGATGGCCATCCTGATGACCTCCAGCGAGCTGCCCGAGCTGCTCACCGTCGCCGACCGGATCCTCGTCCTCTGCGAGGGGCGCCTCACCGCCAACATCCCCCGGGCCGAGGCCACCGAGGAGGTCATCATGCAAGCCGCGACCATGTTCCTCGACCGCGCCGCGGGATGACCGGAGGACGGCGCAGTCGCCCGGATCATGGAAGATATTCCGGGTGCCCTTGATTGGGATCAACCTGACGTCGCTCAGTCTTCATAATAGTCATCGACGATTGCTGTCACCTTGCCGTAATTGAACAACACCCAGCGTCTCCAGTAATTGTCACCGATGGTTCCGGGAGGTGGCGGCTCGCTGTAGATCCAGCTCTCGTCGTGTCCCCAGCATTGCGAGGTCGAGCCCTTCCGGAGGGGTTGACCCAGGATCGAATTGACTTCTCCTGGCGTCATGCCGATCCTCACCCGTCGGAACTGACTCTCGCTGTAACCCGATGCATAGACCGTGGCGAAGTTGTGAACGGCCCACCACCGAGCCGCGCCCAGCCAGGAGCCGATGAGGACGACCGCGAACATCATCCCTCGCACCGTGAGACGCAGGCCGGCGGGTCGTCGGAGAATTCTCGCCGCCCAAATTATGGCGGCGACCATCACCGCCAGGAGGGCCGGGGGGCCGGCCAACGACTGGGTCAATTCAAAAGCTTCATGGATTAGTTTTGACAACTCTTGCCTCTAATCCACGCGATGCGCTTCGGGTCGCTCATAAGCGAAGCGTTACGGCTTTTTCTCCCCGATCGCTTTCTTCGTCGCCTCGATGTTCTCATTCGTCTTGGGCAGCATTTTGACGACGGTGACGTGATCCTGGAATTGCTCGATGAAGACCAGATATTCTTTGTCTTGCGTGGGACTGACCTCATGGCCTCTCGCAGAGAAGCCCAATCGCTTCAACACCTTCTCTCCGATCTTGCCCTTCAAGACTTCGGTGTGTTCGAACTCGAAGCTCCCGAAGGAGGTGGCTCCGACACCGATGAGGTCACCCATCTCGGTAATCTTGCCGACCGCGATGATGTGAGCCTTCTCCTTTGCCTGTTCGAGAGAGAGATTGTCGCCGGGCAGGACGACTTGCCCCAAGATGGTCAAGCTCAGCATCGTCGTCAGGATCATGTGGTCCTCCTTGCAACACCCAGGTCGGTAACTTCTCGCCGCTACTCCACCCGTGACGGTTCCGGCTCGCCGTAAGCACTTATCAATCGGAGGACTTTCTACTTTTTTGTCACAAATGAGAAGCACACATGAGCAAGCAAAGTTGAATGTCCCCATTAAATGTCGGGTCGCCCTGGAGCCGGTCGATCAGAGGACGGGCGAGCAGGGCGAAGGCGGTCGAGGCGGCCACCGGGGCGAGCGCGAGGTGGAAGACGTGGTGCGCCACCCCTTTCATCGCTTTCAGGCAAGGAAGGTTCAGTCGTCGAACTGTTCGGTATTCTGAACCACCCCTTCACGACAATGGACTTGAAATTTACTAAAGGGATACCATGAAAATGGATAATAGTTGTACGTGGTTGTCAACTTCTCACCGGGAATATTTTCGTACTTCCAGACAGATGAGGGATTGCCGAGGGCCTGGATCACTTTACTCTCGGGATTCCCAACCAAGCTGGCGTTGTCGGAAAGCCGTTGGCATCGCCTATTGAACCAAGTCGTATACGGACCTCGTGAACTCCCATCTAGGACGCTTAAACATCCCACGCAAAAAATAGAACCGAACAAGAATAAAATTGTTCTTCCGACCCATTTGATTGACACGACTTCTGTCCTTCATAGGTGAAGCAGTAATATTTCGTCGCTACTCCGCCGGTGACGGTTCCGGCTCGCCGTAAGTACTTATCAAATGGATCAAAAGCCGGAGATTCCGGCGGGGTAACGACCCATTACAATTCCGACATTTGTCGGAAGGCCCCATTCTATCCGTGCCGGAGTTCTTCCTCAACGGGTGATGTCCCGTCCGGACGCACATTGATCCGAGGCCACACCCGCTGACATCGAGCATTATAGTAGACGAAACGTCGGATATGGTAGGTGTCTCACCGAACGCGACCGAGTTCGAATCCCGGCCAAGCTTTCACAGATTACCCGCTCACCGATGTGATCCGCAGGACCTCCCCGCCCGTCCACGGCCCGGAATTGGCCGGGAGGAGGGCGAGGCCGTCGGCCCCGGCGAAGGCGGGCAGGTCGCCGGCGCCCCGGGGGCGGATCGGCCGGGCCCGGTTGCGGCCCTCGTCGTCGATGGCCATCGCGACCGGGACCGCCCGGAGCCGGTTGGCGGTCGCGGGGTGCGTCCCGTCGAAGGCGGCGGCGATGGTCGACGGGCCCCGGGCCGGGTCGCCCTGGAGCCGGTCGATCAGGGGACGGGCGAGCAGAGCGAAGGCGGTCGAGGCGGCCACCGGGGCGAGCGGGAGGTGGAAGACGTGGTGCGCCACCCGGCCCGACCCGTCGCGGATCACCCCGGATCGCGACCGACCGCCGGGGGCGATCGCGACCCCCCGGACGACGGGCTCGACCCCGAACGACTTCAGCTCCTTGACGATCGATCGCGTCGGCGGGGCGAGGACCACGATCACCGGCGCCAGGGACGCCCGTTCCAGCGCCGGCCGGAGCCGGGCCTCGGACACGGCCTGGAGGTCGTGCGGCATGGCGCCGGCCCGGATCGCCAGGGCGACGACCGCCGCGCCGGCGGCGTTCCGCTCGCGATGCATCACCGGCGCCTCGCCGGGCCCGACCAGGTGCGATCCCACGGCCACCACGGCGACCCGGACCCGGCGATGGCAGACCGGGTGGACGCACCCTTGCGAGGCGAGCAGGCCCACCATAGGGGCCCGGAGCCGGGTCCCTGCCGGGGCGATGATCGACCCGGCGCCGAGGAGCCCCCCCCGACGGGACACGCCGCGACCCGGCTCGATCCCCGGGAGGATCTCGATCACCCGGGTCGGCCCGACCTCGGGGTCGGGGCGGACGTCGTCGAGCCGGACCACGGCATCGGCGCCGGCGGGCATCGGCCCCCCGCGATCGATCCGGATCGCCTCGCCGGCCTCGATCCCCGCCTCCAGGGCCCGCCTCGACCACCGGACCCCGGCCACCCGGAGCAACGACCCGGCCCGGGCCTCGGAGGACCGGACGGCGTAGCCGTCCCGCGAGGCCCGGTCGAAGGCCGGCAGGTCGACGTCGGCCACGGCCGGCTCGGCCAGGACCAGGCCCAGGGCGTCGACCAGCGACACCTCGACCGGCTCGCCCGGCTCGGCCGATTCCAGGATCCGCCCGGACGCCTCGTCCAGCGACAACATCATTTCGATCGTTCGGGCCACGGCGCTCGGTCCTCCGGTCGGGTCGGGAACGGCGGGATTCTAAACGGATTCGCCCGAATGCCCAATGCACGATTCCGGAGGTCGGGGCGGCCGGCGGAACGGGTGGGTCAAAGCATCGGGGACAGCGCGGCCGCCCGACGATGGGCCGCGAATCTTTCCCAAAATCGTATGCTGAACCGACCCCGCTCGACCTGAATATATCGAAGGAACGCCACCCGATCCCCTCCGATCGGGACCGTCACCCGGGGATGTCCCGCCGATGAACCGCGAGCGATCCACCGCCCGAAATCTCCGCGCACCGCGACCCCGGCGGAACGAAGCCATCCGGGTGGCGCGGAACAAAGCCATCTTTTGCGCCGAGCGAAAGGTCACGACGCAGGGTCCCGACTCGGGACAGGGGAGTGCTCTCCTGCTCCCTCTCCCCTTGTGGGAGAAGGGCCGGCGCACCGCCGACGGTCCACGGATTCGGGCCCATCCCCGACCGGCGACGCGACCCCTCTCCCCAACCCTCTCCCACAAGGGGAGAGGGAGCAAGGAGATACTTCGTCGAGGCGTCAGAGTCCGCCGGGGTTGGGTGCGGTAATTGATTCTGGTCCGACCGGGTAGTCTCGGCTACCTTGGCGGTCTTGAAGTCGTGCCTTCTCCACGGAGGTTGCCATGTACCCTCGCCTCATCGAAGTCCGGAAC
>JAABUK010002359.1_pt1 | contig 34008 bp, 37 predicted proteins | sample 5559141 | NCBI WGS metagenome assembly JAABUK01 (sample SAMN10711869, study PRJNA513367) | rock metagenome | isolation source: Antarctica rocks | place: Antarctica: Victoria Land, Pudding Butte nord | collected 2016-01-03 | reverse complement strand
CCCTTTTCAGTCTTCAATGATGGTGCCAAAAAGCCAAGGAGAATGCGCCCGAGCGTGAGACCGCCCCAGTAGCCGAATGTCACCATGCTGCCAGCGAAAGGCGAGTTGTGCCGCACGTCAACGAGCAGTGTGAAAATCCAGTCCGCAAGGGATATCTCCATGCCGGCATACACGAAGATGAACAGGCTGATGAGCCAGGCAGAAACATTCCCCAGCGCCTGGATCATCGGGTTGATCCTTTTCTCATCCGCTCGATGGCTCTCAGGGTGATCGCCAACAGCGGCCGTCTCCACCCCGGAATCTGTTTGGTGTGTCATTCGGTATCTGGCGCCCGTCGCTGACCAGAATGCTGCTGCTGATGTGCAGAATTCGATGATCGCCACCGAAGCCATTAGGTAGTAAAACTCATACCATTGCCAACCGCGCTTGGTGATAAGGGAAGTGGCCGTCAGTGGTGCTAATGCCGCTCCGAGGCCATAGCAACTGTGGAGCGTTCCCATGATTCCGTTACTATTTGTCATCGCTGCGATCCAAGCGTCCCACCCCGCATCGACGAGACCGCTGCCCAATCCAGCGAACATACAGATCATAACAAGTAGTGGATAGGGAGGATGCTGGGCGGCGCAGATGAAAGCTATGATATGAAGCCCCGGACCCATTATGGCAATTCCACGCTGACCAAGATATACGTGGATTGTGTTATTGGCGAAGGCAGCCGTGGCATAGCCATTGGCCGGAGAAAGTAAAACGAACGAGACAGCAAGGTAGTCGAGGTCGTAGTACTTTCCAAACTATAATATGACATATTGAATTCATCAGGTCAGAAGATATTATCCTCGCGAAGCGTTCGATCGGGTTAGATGCCACATACGTAATGGACCAATACCTGCGAAAAACCCAGCTGGGCTCCAGATAACAACGAAAAAGAACACCGGCATTGCATACCCCATATGCTCCATCAATCGCTCCAACGACCACGAAGCTGAAAAAGGTCGCAAAAACCCGCCACATGTTGATTCTGGGGTCATTCCATTGCTCGAGGGAGCTCTGAGCCTTGAGTTCATCATCACTGATGTCGTCGGTGTCATTGAGAGCTGCCCTGCCCACTGTTTCTTCGTCCGTCGAACGGCTGCATGTTGAACATTGGTCTCGAAGGAGAGGAGTTGTAGCATCTGGAAGAGTCGTCGAAGACATCTTCGCGGTGATTTCAAAGAACTTTTCAACAAGGCAGTGTTGGAAAGAGGGAACCCAGAAGAAAAGGGCGGTGCAGAGTTATTGAAAGTACGGGGGAAAAGGACATCTTGGTCCTCCGGGCCGATCTAGGTGCCGATCTTTTTTGACTTACCCGTGGGAGTACGTCCGGTTAATGACAAAAGCCCGTGGAGAACAAAGCTCAAAGGATGTGCTAGAGCACTTTACAGCTGGGTACATTCGGATGCCACTCACCCATCAATCGGGACAGGCAGCATCTCGCCCACTGAGCATAGAGGAGTCCCACGCACGAACACAATGAACAAGGTTAATCGTGCTTTGATGTGGTATGGTGTGGTTGAGCAAGGTCGTAGCTGTACGTAAGATTCGTATTGGGGATGACGATAAATTACATCTTCACACCTAAGTTTTCTTACCTCTGTCTTGTGTGGAGGTAAGAAAACACAAAGACTCTGACAGACGACAACCTGAATTTAGCGTAGACTACTGACAGGGCCAGTATTTATTCAGTATCAGTGCTGGATTTACACTTACTCAACCTTACATCGAGGTTTGAAGGCAAGGGTTCTCGCTCAGACTTAGGCCCAGATCTGGTCCACGTCAGGCGTACTGGTAGAGGCAAAGCTCACACCCTCCGGAGCTCAGTACCTCAACATCTCGCCTTTGAGTGCGCAGAGCCACATATCCGATTTGATGGGTGACATCCGAATGTACGCAATATCGACTACCCACAGGATCGGCGGGACGCTTATGACGCGATCTTCCTTGCCAAACTAACGAGCTGGCTTGGATGTCCGGGACCACGTCTTCCTGTTCCTAGGCATGCACGGTGCCTGTACGCCCCATACCGCACATGACTTCGTCGAAGATCAGAAGAGCCCCGTGACGGTCACAGACCTCTTTCAAGGCCCGCAAATACCCGGGTAACGGAGCCACACAGCCAAGCGCCTAGATCTAGCTGCTTAGTACGTAGCTTGAAGGTGGAATACCGTTGATACTTACCGTACCGACCATTGGTTCCACAACGAAGGCACAGACTGTGTCAGGGCCAAGTCTTTGAAACTCGTCTTCCAGCTCTTGTTTCAATCGGGCCCCATAATCCTCGGATCGCTCGCCTTTTCGTAGACCTCGGTAAGGGTGGCAAGGAGATACATGAGAGACGTTGTTGTGGAACAAGGATTCGAAGAGGAGTTTTCTCGGTTTGAAACCTCCTAGGGCTAGTGTCGCCAGGGTACATCCGTGCCAGGAACCGCGTCTTGCGATGAACTTGACTCGGGGAGATTTTGGCGAAAGCTCTAGGTGATATTGCCGGGCAAGTTTCATCGCAGCCTCCATAGCCTCCGAGCCTGTATGTTCACAGATCAGCTGGGAAAGGGGTTCGCCTCGCCAGAAAACGTACCAGAGCCAATTAGGCATGCCCTCGACATCTTTCCGCCTGTCGAACGGACCAAGAATTCTGCGAGCTCCAGGGCAGGCTTGTTTTGGAAATACCCCGGGTGAGCGTAAGCCAACTCATCCAGCTGTGCAACAATGACATCTTTCACACGACTGTTTCCGTGGCCGATAGCCGATACCGCTGCTCCACTAGTGGAGTCCAGTATCTTTTGACCATTTTCAAGTGTGAAGTACAGCCCGGAGGCAGATTTGACGAGTGGAGCTGAGGTCTCGTAGGCGCTCTGATAGAAAAATGTAGGTTCGCTAAGAGACCCCATGATGAGAACTGACATGACAGAGCGCAAGGAAGTGTTCTAATATGGAGAGAGTTGAAAGGAAAGATCTCTATGATAACGCAGATGCAAATCTCGAGATTCTTATCGCGATGCCGGTCTTCCCACCTTCAAGTAGATTGAGTGAACCTTCGAAGGGCCCGTTCAATGCCGAATTCGGCAGTCAAGGAACCTGTTAGATACATTTTCCGCGGCATTGGTTGCCGACGCGCTGCAACATGAGCTCGAGATACACCTATCCAGGGTCAAAGTTCTGGGGAAATTAGACTTGGACTACAGCACCATGCAGAGTCCTACTCTGTGCTGCCCAAAAGCCACTTCCCGATTAATTGTTCGAGCATCATTCTGGATGAGCTTCTGCGACATCCCACAGTAATTGGACGAATCCGCTCATTATTGGGTTGCACAGGTGGTGTCTCAGTGGCTCCATTTGCCAGCGGATTCCTCGGGGAAGTGAACACGCATATGTACTAATACAGGAGGTTGCAGACTTCGACTACCCTATACCACCCTACAAAGCTGACTCCAGCGACGTGCGGAAGTAGAGCTATAAGCGGCACCCACTCACAGGCAATGGACCATTGACGGAGAGAGAAACTGCACTTATGCTGTAAGCTGTGGCGATGCCTGGAGCGCTCTGCAGCAATTGAAGGCATCGTGAGTCCAATAGTGGCAGTGTGTACGTACAGAGCGGAATCGATGAAGATCGTCAGGATTATATGCAGATGCTGGGAAGCTAGTTCATTGTGGGCTTAGCCTGAGCTGAATAAGCCTTTGACTACCCGATAATCCATCTAGACCAAAAGGGGAATTCCAACCCTTAAGGTCAGCCCCGGATCTCAACCAACGAGATCAATTTGAGAGGTGCTTCTTCTTTACAATATTGGTAAACAATCACTCTCACAGTGCGCCTCTTGGTGCCACTTGGGAAGGCAATAATCTAGTAGAGGCCATCAGGGGGATCTATGATGACCATACAGCTTGAAGCAATGTGTTGTGCTCTCCAATACATAGTTGCTCGCCATCTCAAGGCACAACTCTGAAGCGCACGTCATACTCAGCTTTATCAGACACATTCAGAAGAGCTCGCCCATGATCCTTGAGAACTCTTGTTCGTTTCCGAAAACGTTGCTCATTCCTTCGCCTATAGTCTGGCCTTCACTGTTCGCGCCTACAAAACCATTGAACACTTCTCCACTTGTCGAAGAGCCCATGAAGTTGGTATAATCCCCTGCCAGCTCGAACAGGTTGGTCAGTTCGTTGGTCAATTGTTGGCCGTCCAGTGGACTGGTACCGAGCTTAGAGACGTGAGTCCTTGTGCCACCATTATACATGGCAAGCTCCTCCATGGGGTGACCCGCAAGACCAGCCATTGCTACTGCAGCATTCGAATGAGCATCTGCAACCTCGCCATCGTGGCCCAGAGCAGAATGACCGTTCCTAGCGAGAAGGCCAATCTTTTCACCCACCTCCCTCAGCCCTCGAATGGTCTGCCAAAGCTTTTGAGAAATATATGACTTAGTGCTGAAGCCTCTGACGAGATCGAGGGCAGCATAGAATTCGTCGCGGGTCTCGCGGGCAAATTCGGCGGGAGCATGAGCCACTGCCAGGAATATGACTGCAAGGGACTGTACCAGGAAATAATTGTAGCAGACCTGCTGAGTGCGGTAAATGTCAGTGGTCTGATTGATTTTGGTTAACACCGATATGGTATCTCTGGCGGCCTCCACGACGGTCCTTGCATAGTGGAGGTTGCCCAAGATGCTGGTAGCAGAATTCAAAATCGGCCGGTAGATTGATATCCTTGCCTGATTTGTGCGCAGATAAAGCATCAGCCGCAGGCGCTGCAGACCGCGCTCCGGGATTTGATCTTCGCTGGACATGTCGCCGCGATTGAATTGCAAGCCTTCTGGAACCTGTTTGTACCACTGTAACACTTGGTAGTCAAGGAATCCAATGCCATCGTGCTTAGCTTCAGCGCCAGTCTCATGTGAAACATTGTAGTACCAGATCTTCGATGCAATGTGGTTGTATTTTGTGATCTGTTGCAGATAGGGGCTGGAGTCATCCTGGAGAAAAGAGTGAGTTAAGAGGCCAACGGATCATGCACGACTACTCACAGGCACCGGCAGGCTTGAGTCAATATCTGCGTCCTGGAGCGCGAAAGGCATGCCCATTCCAAAGCTCCAGCGTCGGTCCAGTGCATATACAACCCAGAAGAGTTTTGCTGCAGAAAGATATTCGGCTTCGTTACTGAACGACTTGAGCAGCGACTCTCTACGATGAAGACCCATCTCAATGCATGATCGAGCCGCAACACCAATAAGGCGCCACGCTTGACCTTCGTCACCTCTGTTAAAGTAGTACATAGCCTGGACACTGGTTAGCCGAAGGGTATGAATGCCCTGGTCCACAAGAGACCAGACGAGAATTCCTACTGCAACGCATATCAGGGACAATCCCTTCGTATCCGTTGGGCCCCAAAATTTGGCGGTGACCGCAGGCTTCAATGACTCGAAAATCCTTTGGCCAAGATCGCTCTGTCCATTGCCTTCCAGTATCAGAGCGGCCGCTAGTATCATCTTGACCAGATTCGTGTCATCATCATCTATGGCGTCAGCTCCTGGAATGTGCCCAAAGCCTGATCTTAACGCTGCTTCAAGAAATGTCCAGAGCATGTTGACGTGCTGGATGATTGCCTCAATATCGAACAGTGGGTACATTATGCCAATCTCTTCTTCGTAGATTCTGCAGAGTCTTATTCCCTCTTCACGACTCATTGACCAGAGCGGGTCTTTGGAAGGATGGGGAGGAACAGTATCCAGAGGAGAAGCTGGTGCCGTTCTGTCACCTGGCACAGCAGATTCTTCAATCGTGGATTCCTGGGTGATTCCCATGGTCTGCAGCGTGGAAATTGCGACATCAAAACCGTATGCGGAGCTCGTGGGTCCGTGAAAACATGGGAAGCTCTTCCGCTGTCGGTGAGGCGGAGGAAGCGAAGGAGGCTCTCGGCCGGTTGGAATCGCTTGACTGTCACTCGTTGAACATAGCGCCTCGTAGTCAGGATCGGAGACATTGTGATGCTGCTGAAGAGAGTTGAGGTTCGCAAACAGGCTGTCGACTTGTCGCTGTAAGGATGCGATATGGGACCTCATACGCTGGAATTCCCTATCCTATGTCAACGAAAGTCACGCCGTTCGAGCTCGACTGACATACTCGGAATCTTTGAGGCTGCTCGAACAGCAATTCGGAGCATAAATGCATTCGAGGGATAGGTTACCGCACCGCTGGCAGGGCTGATTCCCGTTACACTTTATCTTCCGTCTTTTGCACTCGTTACTGTTAGGTTAAAGCGATAAGCATTGGTGAATGGAGGAGGCAGGACATGAATACCATGCGATGGAGATGTAGCGGTTCCGCTTCGCACGGGAGTGACTTCCGCTGCTATCTTCTGCCTTTCTCTTACTCCCGTGGCTGTGAGTGACCGTTGACCTGCCATCGTCATCGATGTCTCCCTCCATCATTGATCGAACTCGGTCTATCCAGAACCAACCGCTCTACGACCCTGCACTCAAAGATGCTCAGAGTTCCGCAGATAGGGAGGGGACGCAGAGACATTTCAGTGGGGTGTGCACACCCCTGTTGTGGTTAGAGGTTCGAAGATACGGTTAAGGCAGGTCCCAAATTTGGCTACCATATTCTCGAATCTCATTTTTCAACACCAAACTGCCCAGACATAAACTCAGTGTATAGTCACCATGGAAGAACCTCGTCCATTCGACTAATTTAGAATATGTGATCGGTATAGTTCTTCTGCCAGTAATCTTAGTGATTGTAGCGGTAATGGCCTGACAGAAGCGACTGATAGACAGAAAGATCTACGCAAAGCTCTTGTTTGCGACGCTCCTTTACGACGCTTAGAGAGGCCCTTTACAATCCTCAATTTTCCACCAGGTTTCGACGTAGGCCTAGAGGGATCAGCTGAGATGTGTGGATTGAAAGCGGACTGCTGTTGACATCGTCTCCTTGATCCGAGGATTCCAGCCCATACTGGCCGACATGAATGTGCAGAGAAAGTCCCATCAAGAGCCCCACGTTTTCGAGGATGGAGAGGAAATGGATGATGCTTGTTTTATTGGGGCTAGACATGGAGACGACGTGGAGTCATATCCTCAAAGCAGTAAAATGTGGTTTCAGCGACAGTTGTCTGGGTCTTCGCTGGCAGCGTTTCGTGTGCTGCAATGGCACGTCGGAAGGGATCCAGGGCGACAGCCCTCGGCCCCCAGGCCTTATTTTGAGGCTTCTAAGGTCGCTCCTGGCGCCTGCTAAAGTTTTAATGGTACCTAAGTGGTCGCCATCTCATGGGCATCGAGTCTCTAGTCAAAATGTATACAACATCGAAACTGGACATCCCAATTTGAGATTTCTGTCCATGACCTCCACTCTGTATTGAATATCCTCAATGGGCATCTCTACTAAGACCAGCACCAGCATAAGACCGGCAGTCCTAATAACTGGCATGCAGCGTTTGGCCCCTTGACGCAGGGCCAGCCAACAGCCTACATCCCTAACTTGAAACTTGTAAGAGATTCATGATCCAGCAGCGCTTGAGAAGGATGTCTAGAGCACTGCCTTTCTCTAAGTTGGTCAACACGAGGCAACGGGAGTTGTGGCCAGTTGGACCCACGGCCCAAGCGTGCTTCAGGTAGTACATCCTGCCAGGCGACCTGCACTTTCATAAAGAGTGCTCGTCCTCTGAACGATAATCTTGCTCTCTATTCTTTGTGTTCAATCTGGCTTCACCTCCCTCTCCTATATGATTTTCACACTATATTGTTTCCTCACGCTAGCTTGAGCTGAGATTGCAGCAAATCCCTAGTGAAACTTTCCTTTTGTACATTCGCCTTAACGTCGAGCTCATTGCCCACGATGTCTTCATCTGAGAGGCCAGAGGATCCGGGCGCGCCACTAGCGGGAGCTCCAAGCTCGGAGGATCAAAGAGCACCAGCAGCCCAAGCAGCCCAGCGGCGTCAGAAGGACAACAGAAAACCAGATGGGGAAGATGGCCCCCCCTCAGACTCTAGCACCCGACAGCCACCACGCCAAGCTCCGCCGCGTCAGAAGGACAATAGCAAACCAGATGGGGATGACGACTTAAGAAAACGTTCCAGCACCCAACAGCCATCACGCCCAGGTCCGCCACCAGACAGACAACGTCGGCCGCCAGACACACAACATCCGCCCCCAGACAGACGAGCTCAGCCGCATTACGGGGAATACGACAGGCCAGATATGAATGACGACTTCACAGAAGGCTCTAGCACCCGACCGCCATTACGCCGAGGTCCGCCGCGAGGCAGAGGAGGTCCGCCGCGAGGTAGAGGAGGTCCGCCACCTGGCAGACGAGGTCCGTCGATTTATGAGGAAGACGACACGCCATATATGAATGACGACTTCACAGAAGGCTCTCGCACTCGACCACCGCCACGCAACCCAAACTCCACAAGAGCTGGGCCTGCGGCAGCAATGACTCCACGAGACAATTTCAACGGGCAACAAAGAAAGCCAAGCGGTTTTGGTGGAGGTAATTGCGGTGTAAACGATTGTCAATGGCATAACTGGTACGATAAGCTAAACGACAGCCTGATGAGCAATCAGGAGTTACTAAATACCAAGAAACAGCAGCTCGAGCATGCCAAAGCCGAGATCCAAACTTTGAAGGATAAGATTGCACTTCTAGGTGAGGAGAGGGAGTACAAGTTGAAAAAGGAAGGCATGAAGCCAGAAGAGGTACAACGTGCCGGTAGACTGGCTAAGGTAGATAGAAAGAAACTGGCGGCAGAGGTCTTGGAAACGGTTGGAGGCGTGGCAGTTGGAGTTGCAAGGACGCATCTGGAATCACAAAAGCCCACAGCACACAAAGATAGTCCAGGTGAGACGGCAGCGAGACGAAAAGGGCAAAGAGAGGGGGCAAATGGTAGTGCCTCGCGTCCTGATGAACCGCGAAGGCAGACGGCGACTACTCAACAAGTTCGAGATCGCACTTCTCTGCCACAGGGTGGAGGTTCAGAATGAGAAATCAAATTCTCAGATGTGCGCATTGCCCTCACAATGGTTGCGGAAGGCGTTGATTGCGTTGTCTCGGGTCAGATATGAAGCGTTGCGGCGAGCCTCTCCTCCCTGCTAAAGATGTTTTGCTGTATTGCATTCTACGTGCCCTCTGCCATGCTTTCCACCTCCATCTGTACCACATGATTGAATTAGTATAATCTTTTCCCTCGTCCAAATCCCATTCACTACCACGACTCTGCGAAGGGGCAAGTTGCGGCCTCGGGCATCCACCAACTAAAGGGCTGGCTTGGCATTCAACGTCAAAACCATATCAACCTCCATCTTCTTCATACCAATTCCTAGCCCACGAAGCATCTGTTGATAGTTTTGTCTCTGGTGGCCTGAGCTCCTGGCCGCGAAAAGGTGGGCATGTTTATTGCTCGAATATGCACCAGCGGGATTCGAGGATCTGTTCTTCTAGGATGCGAGCGGTGTCAGACACTGCACATGTAGAGATTCATTGCTACCGTGTAGTAATTCATTGCAACCTCGCTGGAGATACTGTTTGATTGAACTTGCTCTATAGTGGAGGAAGTGCTAGCGATGTTGGATGGGGGATTGTTGGGTGGCTGACAGCGAGGAGCAGCTGTGCGCATCCAGGGAGGGGCCGGTTGCCAATCTCGATTGACTGTCCAACGAGAGTCCATCGATCCCGTCAATTTACTATCGAAGCACTTGCGTCAAAAGCGCGGCATCAAGTCAGCTGTGCCGAGCCAGGAATGATCTTACTGAAACAAGGAATCGGGCAAAGCTGCAGTGGAGATCACAGCTTGTCTACCTAGACGACATCCTCCGACATCACCCACATTACTGCCAATTGCTTACAGTTCTGTTCACAGAGCCTGTCTCGGTAAACTTCATGATAGAATCTCACTCGCGCGTTTCACTTTCCGTGCGATTTCTTTGAACACACTTTGATTCCTCTCTACATCTCCTTACATTACTGCAGCCATGGTGGAGCTCCGTAAGCGCAAAGCTCCCACCGAGCCCGCACCACCTCCTGCCCCCAAAAAGAATTCCAATCCGATCAAAAAAGCTGTCGTTAAAGCCAAAGAGGCAGTTACTGCCGCTCCAGCCCAAGCGACAAATGGCACTGGAAAGTTATCTGTCGGCGACACCATTCATCTTGATGGGTTCGGCGGCGAGGTCGAGACCCATACAGGCGACAAAACCAACCTGAAGAAGCTTGTAGATGATAGCATGGCAGGCGTTGTATTGTTCACGTATCCCAAATCTTCGACTCCTGGTTGTGAGTATTGCTTTTCCTCGTCATGTCTCTTCCCAACCCTGAAAGGCATCTACATACTCAAGTTACTATCTCTTCCTTTTTTTCAGCAGGAACAGTGTCTCAGTCATCGCAGCTATTGAAGCAGAAATATTTCTCCTCGGTCATCTAAGATTTTGCTGTAGCGAGGTGGGCTTTTATTAGCCTTTATAATTTGGTCCGAGTCATATCTCCACCTGCTCTTTTTATTACAATACTTCTTCTTGCCTTGAAACATCCCTTCTCAGCTTTATCGAAGTTGAGCCTCATGCATTTTGCCTTCGAGGATCGACCTTTGTTGCAAAGCATGAAAATGTTTCCTTTGCGATTCTCTGACTTTTCTAATTGCCACTTTTCAAGCAACAGGCACCACACAAGCCTGCCTTTTCCGTGACAATTATTCACCTTTGACCTCGTCCGGCCTTTCAGTCTATGGTCTCAGCACCGATTCGCCGAGTTCCAACACCACTTTTGCGACAAAACAGTCGCTACCCTATCCGCTCCTCTGCGATCCTTCCGCGAAGCTCATTTCGGCTATCGGCATGAAGAAAGCGCCGAAAGGTACGAGCCGGGGTGTCATCGTCATCGACAAGGCGGGGACAGTCACGGCCTTGGAGCAAGGGGGTCCGCAGCGGACCGTTGACGTGGTAATGGGAGTCTTGCCAAAGGAAGGCCAAACATCTTCCGTGGCAAAGTCGGCGCCTGAACCAATGGCGGGAAAGGCAGTAGCATCAAAGGAGGTAGGGCAGACTTCCATGGCTGGGCAGGCGGGCGCAACATCTACCACTGAGGCACCCACGGCTGAACAGGCACCAGAGCAAGTGTCTCAACCCGGCACAGCAGAGCAAGTCAAGACAGCTGACACGGCGGCCGAGGTGGCAGATTCAGCAGCGAAAATTGATGAGCATGTGCAGCTGGGACCGTCGGCTTGAGAGGGTGCTGAGGGTGCACGATCAGTCCTGCGAAAATAGACCAGCTTGATAGGCAAATATCAATCGAGATCAGCTGTGTCTGTCTGTCTGTGCATGGCTGATACATCACCTGTTTCCGTCACGAAGACGTGCGCTCGTAGGCAGTCCGATCATGCTACTATGCATCTCAGCTGTTTATGGATGTCGAAGGCCGAGATGAATGCCCTTGCTCGTACACCGATCAAATAGACAGATTCACTTAGGTTTGGCTAGTAGTACTCCATATGTCCACATGTTTTGAGCTGCACTGCCCTTTCCGGCGTTATATCATCCACAAGATCAATTCACACCGGTCTGCCATCCATGTGTTGAGCAAACCTTCTCTGTCCCGTCACACGAGGTAGCAACCATGCCGTTTCTCTGCAGGCGTTGGAACCACGCCGTATGGACTCCAGACTCCTACCCACATTAGGCACCGGGGTCGTCAAAAGGCCACTGTACGTGTGGGAAGTGCTGACTCGGTCCCGTACCAGTAGAGCTAGAGGTGTAGTATGCGTCGCTTGGAAAGACTCTTTAATACTGCGCAGTGACTATTGTTTACATGAGTACTCCGTATCATCATTCTGCTCCAATTTTATGAAGATTGTATTGCTACTTCGGGCCTATGGAAAGCCAGACTCCACACTCTCCGTTACTTATGCAGCCACTTCTTGAGTCTTTAGTGCAGATCTTTGAACAATGATTGGCCGAGATGCGGCCAAAATGATTAGAACCATTCGCTTTGTGGTAAATCGGCATGGAAATGCTTGCCAACGAAAATTTGCCGTTTCCAGATTTTGCTCGCATGGATCAACGCTCTACAACTTCCACTACTCCCTTCACACACACAATCCACGAACTTTACGACACTCGTTCATCAATCTAGGACTACTGACACGTTCATCCCCATCGACGAGCCTCCGAGTTTTCCTTCATCCTGTCTGACCAAGAATTACGAAAACCACGCGCGCGCCCAAATTCTGAGACCTCGCTTCTTCATCCTCCCCAATTCACCTACATCACCAACCACCACCATGAAAGTCTTCGCCTCAGACTGCACCTTTGACTACTCCTGGGAAGAAGTCTCCACCGCCAACTGGCGCAAATATTGTCCCTGGAACGACAAATCCCCGCACGTGATCGCCGTCGACACCCTCTCCCGCCGCCTCGAACCCACCACCGGGATCCTCCGCACCGAGCGCCTCATAACCTGCCAACAAAACGCCCCGCAATGGGTCGTCTCATTACTGGGCGGCGGCAATACATCCCACGTGTATGAGGTGTCGTACGTGGATCCCGCGACCAAGAAGGTGACGATGTGCTCGACAAACCTGACATGGAGTAACGTGCTGAGTGTGCGGGAAACGGTGACATATCAGCCGTCTAAGGTGGATCCGTTACGGAAAACGGACTTCAGTCAGGACGCAAGGATCACGGCTCTGTGTGGCGGGTGGCAGAAGGTCAAGGCGAAGATTGAGGAGGCGAGTGTGGAGAGGTTTCGGGAGAATGCAAAGAGAGGACGAGAGGGGTTTGAGGCCGTGCTGGAGATGAGCAGGAGAGTGTTTGGTGAACAGCGCGAATTGGAGTTGAGGCAGCAGAACATGGCTGCCTAAAAGCTTCAAACTCTACACAAACCCCTCGACCCGCCCGATACAACACTCCTCCATCTCACGACGACTCTCGTCCGACTTCCTTCAAGCAACGACATCATCCCGCGCATCATCTCTCTTTCACAAGCACAGCGACTGGCGTTTGGAGGATTGAACCAAATCACCACCACTGCATTGCATCCTCGAATTTACACCTAGCATTAAAAAACGGCGTCCGACTTCATCTATACGGCGGCCTTCACACGAGCTTCTACACAGCTCAAAAGAACCCGTACATCATCTGCTTGCGGATAGATAACTCAAAAGCAGGCCCGGAATGTTGCAGACTCCATTATCGAGTCGAGATACTGTACCTTGACTTTTATTAGATACCCCGCAAACTTGGTTATTACACAACAATCAATTGAACAATAGATTACTTCCTCTCTCTTCAATCTTATCTCTCATATCTGATTTCTGAATGTGGCATCCAGCGTTCGTCGATCTACAAGCGACTGATCTAAGCCCTCTCTTTAAAGCAAGCCGATCAATTCCACCCGAGTGAAGTCCAAGTTGAAATGGCATCAGCAATGCTCACGGGCGGCTCCTCTGCTACGCATTTATCTGATCTCCGAAAAGCTGACAGTTTGCCCCCTCTGACACTTGTGAGGTATGGCTTGCAATGGCCAAAGCCCTGCCATGCCCTTCCTTTCCCGTCCCGTGGGATCAGACATCCGTCACTCCCTCTGTCGATCCGTCTACCTTCCCAGCCCAGAGCAGCTCAGAGTGGTCATCCATTTAAACCCCCCCCCAAGAAGACACCTTGCTGTGCAGTAACTCATGCAATCGGAATGCGTGAAGTGTCTCGCACAAAACTTGGATGATGATGCTCTTTTCCCTCCAAATCATCTGATTAGATCGCTCGATTTCCCATTTTCCCTCTCGCTAACTGATTCGTCGAGCGCACCGGCGCCATGTTCCAGCGATGGCACCATTTCTGGTGGCAGACTGGTGAGGTATTCGCATAGCGAGAAAGGGGCAGCGTGTTCTGCGGGACGGTGGTGTAATGCTTCTGCTTCTGCTTATCCTTGGTGGAAGTCGATGGCTGGAAAGGTCTGCTGGGGCGTCAACCAGTCTATTCCCAGATTGGAAAACCGGTCATTGCAACCCCGTCCTTGTAATTTCAGCTTCATGTCCATTCTAACCTAGAAAACCCAAATTCCAAGTTCCACACTCAACCCCCCATCAACCCACCCAACACCACCCTCTGCACCCCCAACACCTCCCTTTTACTCCCTTCCCTCGCCGCCGCCTCAAACTCCCTTACCACGCCCCCCACAATTACCTTCCTTAGCCGTGCATCCGCTTTCACGAACATCTCTCCTAGACCCTGCTGGTGGCCGTGATTGCACACGGCAGGGGAGTTGATAAGTGCGGTGATGCGCTGGTAGGCATCGATGAGGACGTCGCAGAGGGTGGCGAAGACAGTATAGAAGTCAGGGAGGAAGGGGAGCGGTGGCGTGAGGAGGTAGGTATAGGGTCCTTCGTAGGGGGAGAGGGTGGAGTTAGGGAGGTCTAGGGACGAGGGATTGGTTGGGGTGGGGAAGGATGGGAAGGAGGAGGTCGGGATTGAAGCGGTGGCGGTGATTGAGGTTGGGTGGGAAGAACCGACCATGGAGAGGGTTGTGCTGGAGGAGTTGGAGTGGAGGGTTGTGCTATTGTCGACGGACGGGGTGGTGCCGGAATGGCTTCCATGGTGATGGTGGCGTTGGGTGTCTGAGGAGTGCGAGGAGGAGCTTTGTTGAATAGGGAGACCTATTTCGGGGCCTGCACTCGAGGAGGTTCGTCTGGTTCTACTGCTGGTGGCCTGTGTGGCTCGTTTGAACATGTGCGGGATGCGGGCTCGGCTTAAAGTTGATGCTGTACTGCCGTCTGAAGGATGGATCTGTTGGTAGGCTTCGAATTCTCCTAGGAGCGCGTTAAGGGTCTTGAGAAAGTCGTATGCTGCGACCGCATTGGCTACTGTAGAAGCTGAGGACGTGTTCTGTGGATGAACATCGAGGACTGGAGGAATAGAGAGGCTAAGGAGGAGGTAGTTTGTTGCGCGGCGGGAGAGTTTGGCTGATGAAAAGTTCGGGAGTCTGGAGAGGTCGGGTCTGGAGAAGTGGACTGTATTGAACCAAAAGACGCGGCCTTCGTGGCTAAAACAGTGTCAGCACGAAATGAATGCAATGAATGCATTGATTGTGGCAGAGTCAAGCGTACGCTTTCCTGAAGTAGTCCAGCGTTGATATCCTCTTGCTTGCCATATCATGAATATGGTGGTACAATATGTTTGGATTCTGATTTCCTGATATAGAGATTGGCGTAGCTACCGAACCCTCTGCGGCACCACCTGAGAAATGCATCCGTTCGCCATACTGGGACACAGCGCCTGCGCTTTTGCTCAAAGCAGCGGGGTTCTCTCTCCTATGATTGGTTCCAAATGAGGCAACAATCATTGTTGCCTCGACTGCCGATTGAGGTGTCTTGCCCTCTTTCAAGGACGACTTGGTAGTCTGAGAAGCCAAGGGGGCTGTCTGCGTTCGGTAGACATCAGGCCTTGTCTGGGGAAGTGGGTGATGTTCGGATGATTGTGACTTCTGTGTCTTGTAGAAGACCTGATCCAGAGATGGTAGAGGATTTGACGATTGACTTTTGTGCCTTTTGCTCGGTGATCGTTTGAGGGAATTGGAAGCCTTAGACAGGAATCCTCCCGAGGCACTTCCGTCCCTGATGCTTCGAGAGGAACTGGAAATCGCATCCTTACTCATAGTAGGCAAAAGAGCCTTTAGCCCGTGCGACGTGCATTCAAAGCGCACAGTTGATGTGTTGTCGCGCGACGGTATGCTGCAGTCCAGCTTGGAATTGTTTCGATACTGGGTGTTGGGGGTTCGCAATAATCACGTCAGGAGACAGGGGTTTGACGGCAAATCGGCGGGCAAACGTAGACCAAGCCACTTCACCGCGCCACCTGCGTCGTGGGGACACAATTGCGATTCACGAAGTACTGTAGCAAGAACAGTGTCACTATTACTCGACCTTTGTGCGACACAGTCGCCTCGAACGAGCTTGGTAGTGCGGAATCAGCAAAGAGACATGGCTTCGTCCGATGTAGAAGACATCCCTAAACCAGGAGACTGGCCGGTTCCTCCCCAAGAAGACCAACCTATTCACAAAGATCGCATATGGATCGATGGATGCTTTGACTTCAGCCACCACGGTGAACTCCCGGTCATAGGATGGCCGACGCGAAGATAGACTGACGTAGGCAGGTCATGCCGGAGCAATGCTTCAAGCTCGACGCCTAGCCAAAGAACTATTTGTCGGTATTCATTCCGATGAGGAGATCCTTGAGAACAAGGGACCTACCGTCATGACCCTCCAAGAACGGTCTGTGGCCCTGAGGAGACGGATCACGATCAGATCGTGCTGATCTGCGTCAAGGGTGGCGGCAGTTGATGCTTGTCGATGGTCTACTCTATCTATTCCGTCTGCTCCATACGTCACGTCTCTACCTTGGATTTCTCATTACGGGTGCCAGTATGTTGTTCACGGAGACGACATAACTTCTGATAGCAATGGCGAGGATTGCTATAGATTTGTCAAGGCTGCTGGACGGTTCCTTGTCGTGAAGCGGACCCCAGGAATCTCAACTACAGATTTGGTGGGCAGAATGTTGCTGTGCACCAGAACTCATTTCATCAAATCTTTTACGGATGTTCTTGAAGGAAAAGAGGGATCCGGCCCCGAGGAAGAGAAAGTCGCGACTGGCTCGGGAATGCTGCAGCGAATGTGCGATTACGCTACCGATGAAACTGGTCTTAAGCCAGGTCCGCAAGTCTGGATATGGCTGGGGTCTTCCTCGGCCAAGATTCATGGCGGCAAAGCTGAACCAGGTTCATTCACCAAGATGGTCCCCGGTGTCGGCCCGGCACCTGATCAGCGTATTGTCTACGTAGACGGAGGATTCGATCTTTTCTCCTCAGGACATATCGAGTTTCTACGTCAGGTGTATGAACAAGAGAATGGCGATGCCTACATCGTGGCTGGTGTCCATGACGACAACGTCATCAATCATTGGAAAGGCCTGAACTATCCTATCATGAACATTTACGAACGTGGCCTCTGCGTGCTACAGTGCAAGTACGTATCCGCCGTGGTTTTCTCCGCTCCATTCTGCCCTAGCAAGGCTTTCCTCCAGAACATTCCGTTCGGCAAGGTCTCAGCCGCCTACCACGGCCCGACTGCTTTCATGCCTTTGACGTATGATTCCTATGGGGACGCCAAGGAAATGGGTATCCTCAAAGAAATCCCATCACACATCTTTGAGCGAGTCAATGCTGGCGAGATTGTTGAGAGGATCCTCAAGAGCCGCGAGGCGTTCGCAGAGAGGCAGCGTAAGAAGGGAGAGAAAGCGGTTGGAGAAGAGGTGGTTAGGAGAAGAGAGGAGACGGAAAGAGAGGAGACGGAAAGAGAGGAGACGGAAAGAGAGGAGACGGAAAGAGAGGAGACGGAAAGAGAGGTTGCTGAGAGCGCAAGAACCAGAGTGCAAGAGCAGCATTTAAACTGAAAGTTATTGGAGCGTGTTTTTCTTGCATAAGCGGCAGGCATTAGACATAGATGCGAGAATTCGGCGAGGAAAATACTATGTATAGTCATTGGAATCGTATGCGTCTACATATTCGACTGTCCGTGCAATAATGTCAATCTTGAGACGCCTGTGAACCGCATCAAAGCCAGTCTACCAATCGGGCCTCAATACATCACCTATGAAAAGTTTCTACATGGGTATCTGCGGATCGATCAGTAAGGGCTAACCATTGAGAGCAGATTTCCATTGAACTCACTGATTTTCATAGCTCTGCTCTCCTTCCAACTGGTACACCTTTCCATATTCGGCTCTTCCTCGGGGTACTGGGAACGGAGGCATACCATCTTCTCCAAGCACACTCCCCACGGCTTTCTGCTCCTCAAAGAATGCGGCCAGCCCTTTCTCTTCTCCTTCCTGCTTCACTGCCACCAGTTGCTTTGAGCCCTCAATCCCAGCCAACAGCTTCTGGCTTGGGTTGGCGGCACTGCCCATACTCAGCAGACCAACGACATCCCCCTGAGTGACTGCGCTGATCCTCGGATAACTTCGTCGCACATCTCGTCTCCAGTATGGGTTGTCGGCGATATCTGCTGCGGGGACCGTGACTGGATCGTCGTAGCTACTTGGGTCTAAGGCGCCTGGAGGTGGATTACGAAATTGAGGGTTGAGTGGTATGCCGGTGCTTCGGTTGGGATCGACGGCAAAGAGTCTGCGGATTGTTTCCCAAATCCCTGTGCTGCCAACGGTGTATTTCTGGTAAAGCTGTGTCAGTAAGAGCGGGGAGAGTGACGAGCATTTGGAAGGTCAATTGTTGGCAATGCTTTCCTCATAGTATGGGGGAGTTGGGACAAGTACCTTCGAGATTGGAACGACGTGTGAGCCAACACGACCCGCCATGGCGACGAAATGCCGTTCTCTGTTTGCTACTCTTTAGAGAGAGCGTTCTGGCAGTGCTTCCAGCACCGGGTCACACCGACTGTAGAGATATTTGATGGCTCTCAATTTTATCACTGTATCTGGAACGTGGGCTTCAAGTTGAAGTTGAACCGGCGGAGAGCCTTGGCGACCGTTGCTATCTAGCACCGAATTGCTAGTGGAAGCTCTTGTATCCGTACTTTTATGTTACACAGGCTGATAAATACCATCAATAATACATACCGACTTACCAGGCTCAAGCCTTCCTTACCGCTTCCAAGATCCGACTGGGCAAGAGCTGGTTTCTGGCCTAAAGCAAGGAGCAAACGCCCGACCCATTGACAGTCCCTTTCTAAATTTCGGATACACATGCAGTTGCAGATGTTGCCTTAGCAGCCTTAGAGATTGCTTGTATCAGTTTGGGAAGAGTGGATTAAGCTACATATTTTGATTCTACTTCGTTCAAGAAACCAGTCCGTTGAGAAGGACTCCGTTGCCGCTCTTCACAATGAACCGCTACCGGACGGTTCCTGGTCTTAGTGGCCAGCAAAAGGCCTCCACTACCACCGTCTGCCAGAAGTGCCTGAAGAAAGATATGTGCTCCGAAAGTGGCTTGCTTATATGGCGAATTCTGACCAATCATCACGGCATTACAGCTACGAATGTAAAGCATCAGCCCAGGAGAGACCGTACGTTTCGAGACCATCTCGGACACAACAGTTGCTGAATCCCAAACTTGCTCCGAAGCTTACGAGCGATGTCCCCAACGACTTACTACGCAGGTATGTGGAATGTGCTTGAGTGCTCTATCATGGAACCTTGTGCAATGCTTCATGCGTTAACCCAGGATGACACTGGCTATAAGGTTTGCTGACGACGCGACAGAGATGGGGTCGCCGATGAGCAACTAGCAAAGAAGGCAGAGCAACGAGGTCGAACTTTGGATCGACCCTCAGTCAGCCCGCATCCATCCATGTCCCACGCCCGCAAGAGATCAAGATCCATATCCTCCAGCTCCACAGACTCAGTTTCGACGATATCCACGGACCGGTCACTTTCGCCAAAGCGTGCTAGACGAGATAGTGGCGACAGATACATTACATCGCAGCGAGATTACGAGGACCTTCCCAGGTATCCTTCCAAGGACCGAAAACGGCGCCGCAAGTCCAGCTCATCGGTGAGCGAATCGGGATCCGACTTGTCCTCAATAGAAGAACGCCGAAAAGGAAATGGAAGACGTCGAAGAAGAACAGTGAGCCCTGAGCCGAGAGGTCGGCCTACTGAAGATCGTCGTGGTAGTCATCGGAGCAGGAGCCGAAGTCGAAGTCTCAGTGTCGATCAAAGTCGTGTGGCCCGAGGGCGCAAGTCAAGGACTCCAGTGCCGGTGAGCATTGACCGCTCAGGGCACGATCGCATCGCTCGTGGTCAGGAGAACAAACCGTTTGCAAAGGATGGCAGGAATGGCGGTCGCTGCGACTTGCACAGCGATCATGAATCACGGTACAGGCGAGAAGCGCCAATTCGAAAGGAGAGAAGCCTAAGTCCTTACAGCAAACGCATCGCGCTAACCCAAGCGATGAATCTGGGACGATGACTCGTGCGACAGCCAGAAGCGGGTCTTGGCGGGGCCGTTCGTAAAATGCATTCTGTTTATGTGCGTGTTGGATACCCATGCAGGACGGCTGGATTCTGATGGTTTTGACTGCTGATAGGTTGATGGATGATGATCATGGTGGTGCTGTCAGTCTCATTTGGGACTGTTCATTATTATGCGCCTTCTCTGGGGAACCAACTACTCTCCGACAAGGACTTTGAAGACGGTCCCCGATGGATATGTCTGGTAGCAGTGTTGTTGTTTTTTCTCGTTCACCCAAATAGAGCCTCTTGTAAGTTACGCAAAAAGATCGGCGAAATAGCCTCGTCTTCACGGAATGCCTTCCTCCTCATCTATCTCCCGCTCTGTTCTCTCGTCTTCCTGTTTTTCGCGCTCTCGAAGACGTACCCCTTCAACCAAGGTGTTGCCCTCAATTCCGACTTCTTCGCCTTCCCTGTCTTGGTCTTCCACAACTCCTCTAGACTTAAGCTGGGCTTCTTTCTTGGCCTTGGCTATGCGCTCTCTGACCAGGCGCGCAACGGCGTTTTGTGTGCGTACGTTTAGAACCTTCATCTTCTCGTCCAAGTCGCGCTTCAAGTCCCAATTTGGCTTCTTCGGTTGTAGCTTGAACAGGTCAATGCCGTTCTCAGCGGCTTCCTCATCTCTTTTGTCTTGCTCTGCGGTTCTCGAGGCTATAGACGCGGCGCGTTCCTCCAACGTAATTTGACCCGAGTTGGGAGCGTTCTCAAATCCTAGTTTTGGCCCTCTGGTTTGGACGTCGAAATTTCGCCCAGAGAGATAGGTGTTTGTCCTTTTCTGCGCTGTGACCAGCGCATCTGCTGACTCTTCACCTTGCTCCGGTTGCGCTTCCGATTCAGGCTGCTTGCGCTTCAGAGCGGCGAGCTTTGCTAGGCGAGCTTTGCGTTCGACAGAAGCAGCATCGAGAGTGGCATGAGTAGAGGACATGGTGTAGTGAATTGGAAGGTGTTAGGGACAAATCCCAAGCGATATCAGTAGGCACTCATGCTGTCGTAAGACGCAATGTGCGATGACAGTAGAATATAGAGTAACGTATCTCGAAGTGAATTATGGTGCTATAACTTTTAATACTCGGCAAATTCGGACCCCGAATATCGGCCAAAGTGCTAACTAAGCAGCTTCGAAGCTCCAATTCTCCTGTACAGCTCCAACTCATGTTCAATCACCAAAGCCTGATGTGCAGGCCTCTGAATGTCATATCGCTCATTGCGCATTCGAGCTTTCAAGACTTCAACACAGAGCACCCTTTTGGCGCCAGGATGGCGTTTCACGAATCCGTGCCTATCGCGCAACTCTACCATCCAAGCCTTTTCCAAGCCGACAGCCGTGGAGCTGGTAAACGGCCCCCAGCAACTAGAAGATGCGTCAAGAAAGTTCGAAAGCGATACAGGAGGAAAGGATGCAAATCCTGCGAAATCTTTCATTCAGGATGAAAGCAGTGAGCCTGGACGAGAATCACACCGAGACGGATTGTCCACGTTCAGCACACAGCCAGCCTTTCATTCTACGTATTCAAAGAGAGGCAATAGCGAGACTGTTATTCTTCCAGAGATACCCCAAAGCTGGCACCCCCGCAACGATCGTGACTACATATCCCTCCGATGGCGATGGCTTTTGGAGCATGCCTTCTTAGAAGCAGCTTCAAATCGATTACACCGTAGGTCACGGGTCATATCTCGAGTCTTGAAATCGGATGCTAGGATGAAGTGTTTGGGAGATCTGCTATATCCATTTCGGCGCCGACATCCTTTGTGGGAGAGGAACTTCTACGTACTCCTTCAATCCCGCCACCATAGCCAACCCACCGAAAACCGTATCCGAGGACTCAAAATGTCACAATGCGCGGACGAATGGTTTCAAGATCTGTACAAGGATGGAGATATCAACAAATCGACTGAGAGTTGGCGGGAGCTTACAGATCAGCAGAAGAGGATAAGATGGCCCCATATCATGCTCAGGTGTCTGATTGTTTCGACCGAGCAAGCTTTATATTTTCTGCTCGCGACACACATAAGGCCATTCCCACCATTCGAGATTGTTATGGACTCTATGTTTTACCTCAAAAGGGTTCGAGGTCATGAGATCAACTCCAGCGCAGATTTGCGTGAATCATACAAGCGGATTTTATCGCAACAACTACAGCCAACGCAATGGATCTATGGTATGGAAAGAAAGCATCTAGATGTGTTGCTCGAAGACTGTTCTAGCCACGAGGGCAGAAACCTTTTTGAGAAGCTTCTGGATGCCGACATTGACTTAAGCTATCATGGCATGTTGATTTTCATGGATTTTTTTACCCGGATTGGAGACGTTGACTTGGCATTAAAAGCGCTCAGTGGCATAGATCTCGATCTCCGCCTACGACCCAAGGCAGACCTGCTTGCCAGATGCACGAATTTACTGAAGCTTGATTCAATTACACATGAAGGACCCTCTCCGAATTTTCGAATACTGCCTCGGATTCTGGAAGCGGGTGTCAAACCAAACCTCGCTCTTCACAACCTGATCATGAAAAATGCTGTGAATCTGGGGGCCTCGGTTGTTGCATGGGACCTGTTCTGTTACATGCAAGATCATGATCTCCCAACTGATGCTCGTACATACCTGATTCTCTTGCAGGATGCATTGGCCCGTCGAGATGCAGCCGGACTTCAAGAAATCTTGACCAAGATCAATAATCGAGAAGACCTATCCAATAATCGCTATCTGATAGCATATACTCTCAACGTTATTCGTGTCATTCATGGCCATGAGTTGAAGCTGCACCCCAGTGTAGTGTTTTCCAACATGCTGGTAGTCTATAGTCGGGCCTTTGACACAGGCCCCCTGAAACATCTGAAGATCATTGGCGAAAATACCGGATTGCTTCCAAATCGGGGTCAAGTCGAACCTGATGCCGCCACCCTTGCCTATGTGGTGCAATCATATGTTCTGACACGACTTTCTACTACAGTTGTGCAGTCACTATTCGATTGGACTGAACAACTCTGGTCGGAAGGTGATGAAGTTGTGGTCGCTTTGTCACAGTGTCCCCCATTCTACGATGGGTTTGTATCGTTCTTTGCTCGCAGCAGTGAAACTCTTCCTAGGTGTCTGCAAATTGTTCAATTAATGCTCGATAGAAAGATTCAGCCCTCTGCAACGACTTGGGGTATTCTTGCCGTAGCTTTCACGAAGCATGGCCAGTTTCAAGCTGCCGGGGAGGTGAGAGACATGATGAAACGTCAGGGTCTCCGCTTTGAGGAAAAAACCACTCGCCTGCTCCTGAAGCTCCAGCCAGATGCCGACCTTGCGGACTTCGCCAGCGCGGCTGTGGAAGACCTCGAAGAACGGTCAATAGAGGTACCCAGGGGTGATCACCCAGCATTCACATATTTTAGGCAAGAGTCACGATTTGAAGAAGAAAACGTCCAGGACGCAGTGGAAAATGCCACTTCTTCTGTTTATTTCGCCCAGCTCAGTGTGCCTGTAGCCCGAAAATCTGGTAGTACGGTGGATATCGATGTTGTTGGTTTCAGAAAATCCGAGAGAGACTCCACGGAGGAGCTGACGCAATCAGGCAAGGAGCATCCTGTACAGACTCCTTGGGAAAAGCATCGATGCCAGATTCACGATGACCGGGTACAAGAGCTGCAAAGCCTGAGTCGTCATGAAGATTCCACACAACAGTATTTGTTGCTTAGTGGGTCAGAACCGACAGAAGATTGTGGTCATATGCTCGAGAACGAGCCAGACTTCTCACTATTGGAACAGCCTTCTGTAAATGCGACCAACGTCCCGCACATCCAGCAGGTGGAAAGACCTAGGTCAGATCCTTTGGTTCAACCTGATTTCACTCCTGAGAGCGATGGCGCGAACGACGAAAGTTCTGTTTACGACGGTGATGTGCACCTGCGACCGATTCCCTATCCGGAAAGAGTGGATGACTTATGTCGTGGCGATCCACCCTCCTCAGACCTCTTCCTTTCCGGTTTGGCTTTTGGAATAGACAATGGAATGAGCATTGTTTGGGCAAGGACAACGTATGTGCAGGGTCAAGAGATGAGGCACTGGGCTATTGCCCAGTTCAGACAGCGAATTCAGAGAGACAGAAGACTGATCGAGCCACGAAAGACCGACGACAGTGACACACAAGGAGGTGTAGAAGAGTGGACAGAGAGCATGCACACCCAAGAGCATGACATACGGACCAAGGAGTCGAAGAAGAAAGAACTCAATGGCCGAACAGCGAAAGTACACAAGGTGGAGCAGACGTCGAGCAGGGGCGAGGAGTCCAAAGACAAAGGCAAGGAGATTAAGAGCGCGAAGTCTGATGGCAGCCAAAGCAAAGGCATAAAAACGAACAGCATATTTGCGAGGGGCAGCGGCAAGACGAAGAATTCCAGGATTAAAGCTGCGCGATCAGAATGGCTCAAGGCACGTCCAATCTTCTCAATTGCGTTGGCCCCCTGCATCAAAGTCATTCAGACACCAGCTTAAGGTCAATAGGGGTGACATTGCACCTCTCAGTCGTGAAGCATCATTTGCTTCGTCGTCAGAGCAGACAGGGGAAAAGTCGCGACGATTATTATAAGGTTGAGCCTCCCGACAGCCTGTGCGCGAATCCTCCGTTCATCAAAACGGTCTTATTTTGCAGCATTACCAGAAATTTTACGCTGCACCTGAATCGCAAATGGAGGACAAAAAGGTGCCTTCACCCGATACGTCCGGGGGCGGCAAATGATTTTACAGAGACGCAGCCTCGAAACTGTGAAAGCGTCGTAGCTGATCAGAAGGAGAATGCAGCTTTCACGGATGGCGCGCCCCCGAGTCCTGCCGGGCATATCGGCAAGGTTTGAGGAGGGTCGACCCGCCATACTTCCAAAATCTCTCTGCGCGAGTTACCCGGTCTCGCGACCGATGGACATATCAAAAACGGAGGACTGGAGTCCACCGGCAAGCTGCAAGATTCATTATGAAGAGGTAAAGATCCACAGCCACTTTCCGGGACGGTAATCTCGACCCAGCTTTCGGGAGCCTCACCACTCCCCCTAAGTGGCTCCGGAAGCGAACCCTGAGCTGGCAAATGAACGAGGGATTCCACGGCTCAGATTAGGTGTCCTGGACCGGGTGGAAGTGCCTCCTCGAAGCTGATTTCGTCAGGCACGAAAATCCACATGAAATGGTTCGATGATGAGGGTAGAGATGGTCATGTGACTGGTGCGTTCTTTACAAAGACCCATGCTCATAGTCTTCACCTCGAGGGACCCAGCTTCCTCCTGCACCTTGCTTCAAAGAGAATTATTGTGTTACCTGAAGATGGTTCTTTGTTATCGAATTCGAGCTATCTAAATGATATCTCTGAACAGAACGACAACCCGCCTTCTTTGGTTTTTAACTGTTCACATTCCCAGATGGTCGAGACTGTTTTACAGTATTCGAAAGGATATGTTCGAGTATGCCCCCCTTTCGACTATGTCGAAAATGTCCTACTCTTTACTCCAAACCCACACATCCTATTTCTACATTCGCGCCGTCTCGGGCAACAGAAGCATACGGACCATTGATGCTGTCTGGCCAAAAAAGCTCCGCTGCAAAACACCACCCCTCAAGTCCTCCCTAGCAAATTCCGGTTTGCTTCTTCTTAATCCTCCCACTCACTATCCTCCTCCTCCTCATCCTCCGAATCATCCGACCACCTCGAGCGCTCCTCCTCAACCCCTTCATCACCCCAAACCTTCAACAACATACTCAGCGTCAGCACCGTCTCCTGTCGCTGGATCTGCCGTCTGACTCTGTCTCGCTCGGGCTCGAGACGCGCGAGATTGAGTTGGTGGTTTAGGTGGGCGAGCATGGGCAGGGTGACGCGCTCGATGGATGTGGTTAGATGGAGGTTGGTTGTGTTGGGAGGTTGAGAGGAGGGAGCGGAGGTTGTGGTGTGTCGTCTGCGGCTGCGGTTGTGGTCGTGGTCATTCTGGGAGGTTAAGGAGGAGGGTTGCGGTGGTTGGACTGGTTGATGTTGTCGTTGTGGAAGGTGATTGTGTGGGGGAGAGGTGTGTCTCGCGTGCGAAGGTTTTGGAGAGCGCGGGAAGAGCCGATACATTGGTGAAGAGGAGCGGGAGGAGGTCGTTGAGGTTGAGGAGGTTCGGCTGTGGGTGCTTGGTGTGGTTGCCATCGTGATTTTGAGAGTGATTGTGATGTGATGGTGAGGTATACGGCTCGATTGGATAGGTCTTCAGATCTTGAGGTTGATGTCTGGAGTCAGATTGCGAGTCTCGAAGAAGTGGTAGAGAATTTCTGGGAGCAAAACCGGTTGCAGGTCGAGGATATGTGTGGTCGTTCGGGGGGAGTGAGGTGTGTGTCTGTTGTAGCTTCGATATGTGTACAGTGCTGTCTTCACCCAGAGGAAGGAAGAAAGAAAGAAGAGAAGAAACGATCGAAATCCACGGCAATGACCTTTTATCTCCACAATTACGTAGGCAAACCGCGAGATTGAACAAGAACCTCTCGTGGGAAAGGCTGACCTCATATGTATACGTATGTACTTGGGTACGTAAGATTCATGCCGGTCTCGGTCCCACCAACCAAACCAACCACCACTAACATCATCCTCTGTGCTCCCTTGACAACCTACAGCGACTCCGCCCTGTGTAACTAATATTGGCTAGATGTAACCGCCTGCTTTGTACCGTGGAGGTTAGGGTGGCTGTCACTGCAGGATGGTGAAGCAGGCTAAAAGTGCGGGTATGCAAGGGACAGGGCTTTTGGTGGAGGGTGGAGGGACTCGGAGGGAGGCTAAGGGATCTAGGATCAGGATCAGGATCAGGTACGAGGAACAGAGACGGGAACAGGTCAGCTGGTTGGCCTGTAACTGGTGCGAGCAGAGTAAACAATGCATCCCATTCCATTTGGACTGCATTTAACGTAGTTGGGATAAGCCAGGCTAGATAGGTATGCTGCAGTGGGAATGGCGCTGCTTCTTGACGGCCCTTCAACGGAAGCGGATCTTGCTACTTACTACTCACTCACCATCCACCGAACAATTATTTATAAAACTCATAGACTGACGACTTCTCTTGCCAGACCTTTGTAAAGCGATTTCTCTCGAACCGCAGCCCCGAGGCAGTACTCGTAGTCAGCAACCCTACGCCGCATGCTAGCGGCTCATATCCTAAGCGCCAATGACTTGCAGCCCCCAACCAACCGCGCAGATTCTGAAGCATAGTGGTGACCATGATACACTCTAGTTACTTGGTACCTGCACCAAGCTGCAAGAGTAAGCTGCAAGTGTTGTCGTGAGCCATCGAAGAGTTGTTGAATCGTTCCTGTCTCATGGTGAGACTCGGCTGAATCTAGAATGTTGGTTCCCCTCGTATCGGACTGTCAACCGGGCAGTGTCCTTCTCCTGTCTGACTATTGTGGTTGGATGCTTGTTCTGCGGGCTTTAGCTTCTTCGTCTCGGTGTGTTCCAGGCCCGAGGGAGTGCTTGCAAGATGTATACAAGACACTGAACCTTGAAGATCAGACCGTCCGTGGGTACGGGTACGGCGTTCAACAAGTGTCAAGACCTATCTTTTTGATCTCATGACTCCGGAAGCCGTTGTCTTTCATTTTCCAACCTAGATAGGGCGAACACCTCGGGAGTACCCTGGCTGATCGAGGGCGAAAACAGCGATGCTCGCATGAATCACCATGAGCACCTTGCTTGGCTTGGCTTGTCCCCAAGGGCATCTTTATCCCCGTTGCCCGCATCACGACGATGTCACTGTAATTAGCGCATACCTCAAAGGCTCCGATTTCCTGCAGATTGGAGTACTGGGGTGAACCTCTTCCAGCTCGGTGCGGGTTAAAGACGATGAATGCCAGCGAAGGCGTTCTGTGGTGCGTGAGTCTCTAGAACAATCTGATCGGAGCTTCTCTCTATCCTGAAACAAATAGGCGATGACTCTGAGATCCAGTAACACGTTGACGTCGTTAAAGAGAAATGAACTGCACCCCGATCGAATGCTGGGTGTGCGCCGGCGAGGATCTGTGGAAACCTGAGGACCTTGGACTTGGGTGGACCAGGGAGCCCTCACGACAACGTTCAAGAGGACCTCGTCATTTCGCTTTGCCCCAAACATTGTATTGAACATATATATTTTCCTCCTGTCTCTGTTGTTCCTGATTCTTCCCAAGATTTCCTCTCGTTCTTTGATTCGGCAGTCCGTCTCGCTCTTCAGAACGCTTCCAACGAACCAACTTTTTCACATCCACGTCCACGTTTGCGGCTTTCGTACCAAGCAGGGAATCCGCACTCAAATGGTCGCAATGAACTTCCCGATCGCAAGGACGCTCGCTTTTGCCCTCTACATATTCACCTCCTTGACGGCAGCCGCTCCTCTACAAGAGGACGCAGCAGCGGGCATCACCCCTATCGAGTTGTAAGCTCTTCTCGCCGTCTCCCTCTCTTTCACTCACTCACTCTCACTCTCACTCTCACTCTCTCTCTTACCTGCATCAACCTCTTATCATCCTACCGTCACGTCCCACGGAGAACCCACAGCATATGCTAACCCACCACCAGTGCTGCCTTAAGGAAAGACAAGGCCAACTACGCCAACACCTGCGGCCAAAAATACCTCAGTGTCGTACAATGCAGAGCGGACTGCAGAGCCTTTTACGGCTTGTGCGCATTCTGCGCGTTCTCGAACTGTGGGTTTGGCGCTGACGCGTTCGAGTGTGTCTGCGGGCCGAGGCCGAATGCCAAATGCGAGTTCTATCCGGATCCTCCAGGGATGGAGGACTGGACTGGATAGAGAAGGGAATATGACGGAGAGGCAGTAGGGTTGCGTTTGGTGGTTATGGTCAGATAGAAGGGGTCCTCTCGATTGCTTTGAACGGTTAGATCTGCATCGAGACATCACGATTTCCTGGTAGTAAGGGACCTGCAGAAATGAAGAATTATAGTTAAAAATTAGATATTTGCGATAGATAACACAGGTACTTTGCTCCTAGAAAATGACTCGTCCGTCTCCGTATATGATCAGTGATCACCCCAACACTAGATCCAGAAACGTCAAGGCGATGAGTACTCCCAAACAACCCACTAACGTTGCAAGATCAATGACTTGATCGCTTGCAGGATATGGACCTCCCTTTCTTGGGTACGCCTTTTCTAGGCGCATTTGAGTGTTCAGCTTCACGCTTTGAAATGCAAGTAAGATGACGAAATAGAGCGTGACCACCAGAAATAATGCCTTTCCTCTAACAACTGTCCTGTGTCTGCACACATTGACGATTATTGCAAGGGCAACGCAGAGCGGCGTGAAAGGTAGGAGACCAATTCCGTATCCCAGCTTGGCTAACCGCGCGATCTCAAGGCAAGCCATGGCAATGACTGCCACCGCAAAGAATAATTTTGGATAATCATGCAAGCGTAGTAAACGTTTCCTGTGTTCTTTGACATTGAATGTACTACGCTGGCGGGCGCGTCGAATCGTGAAGGCGAGGAGTGGCAGAAGAAATAGGAGGAAGAACCAGGACGCAAGAGGGACAAGGACGACATCTTCGAATGCAGAGGTCAGATGCGAGCGGTCAATAGGTGGTATGACGCTGCCGTCAGGACCTAGGTCAATTGTAAGTAAATCTTGCGACAAAAGGGGTTTTGGAAGGCGCACGATTGTGAGCCAGTGAGACCATCGTAAAGACTTATTCGCGTTTATCAGCAGGTATATCGCAACAGTGGAACTCAGAAGGAAAGGTGGAATCCTCGCTCGCAAGGAAGATGGTGGAGAGTATTTAACCAAGTGAGATGCTGTCCGCTAACGACCCTCCGGAATGGTGTCGAGCCGAGCAACAGAAGGGCCTCCCACTGCGCCCACTCCTTGTTTGTTGGCTGTTGTCGACGTCAGCAGGATCTCCGCATCGGCACTTACGAATGATCGTTCTGTAGCACCTTGATGAGTAGAAGAAGAGTGCACCATAAGATAGCTACGGCAAGGCTGCCTGTTGCACGAGTGTCAAGAGTAAAGAGTAGTAGCATGAGTATGGAGCATCAAAAAGTGGGGACGAACGACCTCACATGGCGGAAGCTAAACTCTAACTGCACCCTGGCGAGAGCGCAGTTTTCTTTGCACAACTTGCTTCACCACTTGACCACAGTTCTGTCGGTTGAGTCGGTAGAACGACAGCTGGAAGCTTTCAAAATCGATACACCTCACACGCTCTTTTGTGTCCCGTACGCCGACCGCAAAGTGTTCTCTCCGCTAGCTTCCGCAACTGTACCTGTGTTGGTGAGCTGTTGTACTCATCCGCACCCAGTTTCTCACCCACCCAGACCTATCCTAACCAACCATAAGACTGTCCGTTACCTAAGGTCACCGATCTCCTAATTATTTCTTCTTCGAACACGAAGGCTCCTTTGGATCTTGCATTATCGATCGGTGATAAATATCTTGTGCACCCTCTATTGGGAGCTCTTCGGCGCAAATTAGTCGGTAGTCTTCAACAGCGATCTACAACAGCGATCTACGTCTTTTATGAGAAGCCACACCACCTTCTCTCGATCCCAAAACCTCATGGAGTGGCTCATATCTCATCAGGAATGCGCTGGTGGCTGTAGCCTTGTTGTGTGAGGAGGGTTCACTTTCCTTTCGATCCTACAAAAGTCTTTCGATCTTGTCTCGGGCATAGAGATCGGCAAGAGTCTTGACTGTCAGCTTTCTTGGAACGGAGTATATCAGGGCACAAATATGGCATCGACAAGTCCTGCCGCGAATGTGGGCAAGCCATCCTTTGCCAAAGTGAGCCTTCATCTGACATATACAGACGTGTACGTTTCTAACAACTACTTCTTAGGTTGCAGCTATGGCACCTCCGCAGAAAGTCGTCAAATCCCCAAATGCTCAGATCAAAGCACCAGAAATCCCAAAAGACACCCGTGTCACCTTACCAGTCTATAATTTGATCTCTCCAGCAAATCATGCATCTTTACCCACTAGTAAACCAACAAGCCCAGGTCAAGCTCGCCAGGATGTTGCAGCAGTCGCAGATGGAGTTCAGAAGCTGGCGGTCGGTACTAAAGCGCATTCACCAGACCAGCCAAGCACAGATACCGTGCCTGTCGTGAACAGCACCGAAGACGATCGTTCGCAACTGTCTAATTCGTCTACGAAACCAGCTAGCTTTGATTCCAAAAGCATGGCATCAGAGAACACTTTCGCTATGGACGAAAAAGAGTCCCTTCGTCCCGATGATAGCGCAAGTGTCCAGGCGGCTGATGAGGATGAGCCATTTTTTGTTCCACCAGTATCAGGTAGGCCTGATCCTCAGATTGCCGTGGATGGCAGCAACCTGGGCTTGCGTAAACCGGTGCAGGATGGACCTGTCGGTGTAGGTCATGCTGCCCGACGGTTCCCAGTGACCCTGATGGCCAATCCACCACGTTTTGGCGATATCATGCCCAGTGTGCCTCCCTGTCTCCCTCAAACTGGGACCGCTGTGAACTCATTTCCTACCAATCAAAGTGGCATGGATTCGCTCCAACAATACCCAGCAGGCTCGATCCCTCCAGATGAAAAAATCATAGAAGCAATGGGAACACCAAAGGACAGATTACTGCTCTTGCAGCTTGAGGAGAAGTTTCTTGCCTTCATCGCACAATCCAAGTATGTCCTTGATGATAATCGAACATTTAGATTGCACTGACATTCTGTGCAGACACGCTACACTTGATCTGCCGCCCCAGAACTCTTATGAAAGGCTTCTAGCCCATAAGTTGGCAGATTACTACAACTTGCCTCGATACAGTCCGGGTGACAGCAACTCGATCCGCCTTTACAAGGCTGTCGAACTTAGATTGTGAGTAACTAGACTGTTTTTAATCTGTCTCCGCCTCAGCTAACCTCACTTCCAGACCGTTGCCGTTGAGTGAACTCGTCCGTGCGGTTGGTGGAAGAGATAGTCTTCCGCCGGGTGCAGCAGCAGTTAAAATCATGAGGCGGACAGCTTTAGTTGGCAACAAAGTTTCTAATGATGGAAGCACTGCTGCTAGCTCATCTGTTCCGTCCAAAGCAACTTCTGACGCAGGCGCAGAAAACACAAGCGATGAGGATATGCCTTCGCCTCCGGACACAGCATCATCAAAGGATAGATCAAAATGGACGAGAGAAGAGAAAGAAGCACACTACAAGGCTGCTCGTGAACGCATCTTTCGCGATTTCCAGGAAGCACATCCCGCTGAGAATGCAACCGCCGATACTTCTGCCAATATGTCGCGTTCGAGCTCATCCAGTGGCAAGAAAAAAGGTCACAAGCAGAAGACACCCAGAGACGATAGCTTTGAGGCTAGATCTTCCTATGTTCCCGGATATGTTGGCATGCCCTATTCTTCTCAAAATCAGTACAATGGGTCGTACGGTGCTAGCGGCTACCAGTCGCCATATGGAGTTCAAACTCCGAATCAAACGTCGACAATGACTTTTGGTTCAAATACTACGCCAGCATACAGTCAGTACGATCCAACTCCGACCTTCTCAGGCATGAATTTTCCCGCCACATACCCTAATCAATACGGTTCCAATGATGGATGGTCTAATCCACAATCACCACAGGCCGGTGGTTGTTTCAATGTCGTGCCGCCACCTGGACCTGGCTATCCTCCATATGGCTCTGCAATGTCGTCACCCGTGAATCAGTATCCTCAGATGGCTTCACCTGCTTTTCACTCTCCAAATCAGCAATGGGGCCAGGCACAATATCAACAACCGTATCAGGCCCAACCAATCATGCAAGCGTCGATGGCACAGAATGGTGTTCCGATGTCTTGGCCAAGCTATCCATCTCCAAATGTACCTAATGTGGGTGGTCCGTATCAATTTGGACAAGCTGCATTCCAGCAATATTCGTCAACACCACCACCTAGCAGCCAGCACCCTCTTCCTGGTAGCTACAGTCGTCCTGCATTTAACCCACAGACCCGCTCCTTTGTGCCTGCAGGCCCTAATATGCGGTTTGGAGGGCAAAATGGCCAAGGCCGAGCAATAAATCTGCCCGTTGCTGCTCATGGTGTTAACAGCAATCTCAACACTGAAAGACCTGATACTGGAGCCCGTGCTTCATCCGCAGCGAAAAAGGCTCAAGAATCACTACAGAAAAAGTGGGGCACGCCCGCACATCTGCCCAAGAAGCCGCCTCCATCTCAAGTGCCAACCACATTCGAGATTGAGAAGACACCGCCGCTTCCCACCCAGAAACCTTTTCCTCCACTCGCATCCAGCATTGCAAAGGGTAGTACGTCAGTTGGAAATAATTGAGGTCCGGGCGTTTGCATAGATGGAAGGAGGAGATTCAGCGTCTAATGAAGTGATGATGGATGCGGGCGTTGGCGGTCGTGGCATACTCGGGTAGTTAGCATTCATGGTGGATGGCGCAAGTAAGAGTGAACGGAAAGGGTTTGGCGGTGGATGGTGGCAGCTCAAAAAGGCAGTTCTCTCAGAAAAGTGAGCCCCAGTTTTGCTTAGTCGAAGGTTGCATTCTAGTTGCAGCAGTGGCTTGTCTCACTTCCACCTCAAGTCACTACGGACACACCAGTTGAAATTCGTTCCTACTACGTCTGAAATCTTGTATGCGGTACTCAGACCTGGGGAGTGGATCGCCATGTGTTGAATATGCTGGCCGGAGTTGCGCCTATCAGGCCGGAGAGACAATGCAAGTACATCCCACAGTCACTTCCGCAAGAAAGCGCCCAAGCTCACCCCCAAGATCCCTTCTAACCGTTCACACAAACATGCTATCCTATCCTATCCTATCCGCCCCCTCCTCACCTTCCCTGCATCCCCTGCCCCACCCCCACCCCTAATCCCTGTATAACCTTATGATCACTCGGGTTGGCCGCCGCCTCATACAGCACACTAACCGGCTCGCGATTCAACCTCATCCACGTCCCCCGGAACCCTATATAACTAACCACCGTCTGATCTTCCTCGCCGTTCGAGTGGTTCGACTCGACGAACA
>JAABUK010002357.1_pt1 | contig 34016 bp, 29 predicted proteins | sample 5559141 | NCBI WGS metagenome assembly JAABUK01 (sample SAMN10711869, study PRJNA513367) | rock metagenome | isolation source: Antarctica rocks | place: Antarctica: Victoria Land, Pudding Butte nord | collected 2016-01-03 | reverse complement strand
CTCCGCGAGCTGCGCGAGGGGGCGTTCGACGTGCTGGTCGGCGTCAACCTGTTGCGCGAGGGGCTCGACCTGCCCGAGGTCTCGATGGTCTGCATCCTCGACGCCGACAAGGAGGGGTTCCTCCGCAGCGAGACCTCGCTGATCCAGACCATCGGCCGGGCCGCCCGGCACGTCAACGCCGAGGTTGTCCTTTACGCCGACACCGTGACCCAGTCGATGCAGCGGGCCCTGGACGAGACCAACCGGCGGCGGGCGCTCCAGCTCGCCTATAATACCGCGAACGGGATCACCCCCGAGACGATCGTCAAGGCGATCCGCCGGGGGATCGAGGAGGAGATCCAGGCCAAGACCGAGGTCCGCAAGGCGATCGGCCGCGACGAGGTGACCGACGCCAACGAGGATTACCTGGCCGCCCTCGAAGGCGAGATGCTTCAAGCCGCCGAGGAACTCCAGTTCGAGCGGGCCGCCGCCCTCCGCGACCGGATCATGCAACTCAAGGCCGCGCAAGGCGGTGGCAAGGCCCGCCCGACCGCATCCGCCCAGGGGACCAGCGCCCGGGCCAAGGCCAAGGCTGGGGGCGGCAAGAAGGGCCGATCGAGGCCCAAGCCCCAGTGAGCCGCACGCCGGAGCCGCCCATCATGCCCGCCGCCGCCTTCGACACGAACGCCCGCCGGAACGCCGAGACCCTCATCGAGCTGGCCCTCGCCGAGGACCTCGGCACCGAGATGCCGCATCTCCGCATGAACGTCGAGGCCGGCCGGGTCGAGCTGGATTTCCACGCCGACGCCGACTCGACCGGCGACCCGACCGGCTCGACGACGATCCCGGCGAACGGCCGGGGCTCGGCCCGCTTCGTCGCCCGGTCGGCGGGCGTGGTCTCGGGCTTGCCGGTGGTCGAACTGCTCGCGAGGCGGCTTGGGCTCGGGACCTGGTATCGCCCCCTGGTTCAGGACGGCGACCGGGTCGAGGCTGAATCTCCGCTCGCCTCGATCGCCGGGGAGTTCCGGTCGCTCCTGATCCTGGAACGGACCGCGCTGAACTTCCTCCAGCGGCTCAGCGGCGTGGCGACCCTGACCGCTCGGTTCGTCGCCGAGGTCGCCGGCACGAGGGCGGTGATCCTCGACACCCGCAAGACCACGCCGGGCTGGCGACACCTCGAAAAGTACGCCGTCCGCTGCGGGGGCGGGACGAACCACCGGGTCGGCCTCCACGACGCCATCCTCATCAAGGACAACCACCTCGCCTGGCTCGCCGAGGGGGGCGACCCGATCGGCAGGGCGGTCAAGGCGGCGAGGGCCGGGGCCTCGGCGGGTTGCCAGTTCATCGAGGTCGAGGTCGACACGCTCCAACAGCTCGACCGGGCTCTGGAAGTCGGGCCGGACATCATCCTGGTCGACAACATCGGGGCCGAAGGGCTGGCCGAGGCCGTGCGTCGCCGCGACGCGAAGGCCCCGAAGATCCTGCTGGAGGCTTCGGGCGGGGTGAACCTGGCGACGGTCCGGGGGATGGCCCTGGCGGGGGTCGATCGGATCAGCGTCGGGGCGCTCACCCATTCGGCCCCGGCGCTGGACATCGGGCTCGACTTCGATCGGGCGGAAGGGCCTTGAACATCGCGCTGCTCGAACGCCTGAAGGCGGCGGGCGGGTTCGTGCCGCTCGCCGAGGTCGGGGCCGACCCGGCCGACCTCGACGAGCTGGAGGCGTTCGGCTTCCGGTTCGAGCGGCACCCTTACCTCGGGGTGGCCTATCGAGGCCCCTCTCCCCGGCTCTGCCCGGATCAGATCGAGTGGGAACTCGGGACGAGCGTCGTCGGCCGTCGGGTCGCGGTCTGGAACCGGGTCACGAGCACGAACGACCTGGCGGCGAAGGCGGCAATCAGCTTGGCCAACGAGGGGCTGGTGATCCTCGCCGAGGAGCAGACCGGCGGTCGTGGGCGGCGTGGGCGGTCTTGGTCGAGCCCGGCGGGCTCGTCGATCCTGATGTCGGCCTTGCTGTTCCCCAAGGCCCCGCTCGACGACCTCGGCTGGCTCACGGCGCTGGGGGCGGTGGCGGTCGCGGAGGTCGTCGCCGACCGGGCGGGCCTCAACGCGCGGATCAAGTGGCCGAACGACGTCCGGGTCGGCGGTCGGAAGCTCGCCGGGGTCCTGGTCGAGCGGGGGTTGGGGACCGTCCTCGGGATCGGCCTGAACGTCAACGTCGAGGCCTTCCCCGCGGAGATCCGCGACTCGGCGACCTCGCTCCGCGCCCTCGCCGGCCGTGAGTTCGACCGCTCGGAGATCGCCCGCGACCTGATCCGCCGCCTCGATTTCCACCACGCCCGGGCCCTCACCTCCGGGCCCGAGACGCTGGGCGACCCGTATCGGGCGAGGAGCGAGCACCTCGGCCGGGCCGTCGAGGTCGTCACGGCCTCCGGGATGATCGACGGGCGGCTGATCGGGCTCGACCTCCGAGAGGGCTTGACCCTGGAACTGGCCGACGGCTCGACCCGGCGGGTCGCCGGGCGTGAGGTCGGGGCGATCGTCAATCGCTGAAGGCTCGCCGGAGGGGTTGACAGCCGGGGGCGTCGGCCGGACGATTTGCCCTGGGCCGGATTGTCGACCTTTGAGGGATCGGACATCGACCAGATCGCGCCTTATCCGCTGTGGGTCGGCCACGCCGGCGACGGCGGTGACGCCCGGCGCCTGCTCGACCTCGGCATCGAGGCCGTGGTGCAGGTCGCCGCCGAGGAGCCCTCGCCCTCGCTCCCGAGGGGCCTGGTCTACCTCCGGTTCCCGCTCATCGACGGGTCGGGCAACCTGCCGGTGCACCTGATGATGGCCATCGGCGCGGTCGAAGGGCTGATCCGGCTCCGCGTTCCGACGCTGGTCTGCTGCGGGATGGGCCTGAGCCGATCACCGGCGGTCGCCGCCGTCGCGCTCGCCCAGGTCCGCCGCGAGCCGCCCGAGGAGGCCTTGCGATTCCTCGAGGCATGCCACCCCGTCGACGTCCTCCCCGGTTTCTGGCGCGAGATCCGCGAGATCCGGCCCCTCCCGGTTGGCTTCGAACCGGCCGGGCCGGACCCTCGGCCGCGATCCCAGGAGCTTCCCGACCGATGACTCATCGAAACGCATTGACACTCTTCGTCTTCTCGATCGCGGGGGGCATGGTGGCCAGGACCACGGATTCGCCGGCGGCCGACGACCTGATCGCCGGGGGCAGGCGGGGGGTCGACGCCGCCGCCGTCGCCAAGCTCCCCGCGCCCGGGACGATCGCCCCCGGCTCGTTCGGCTTCAGCACCGACGGCCGGACGCTGACCTACCTCAAGCCCGAGTCGACCAGCCTCAGCCGGGTCCTCTGGAAGGTCGACGTCGCCTCGGGAGAGCCTCGGGTGATCGCCAGGCCCCCGGGCTCGGGCGACACCGACGCCAACGTCTCGCGCGAGGAGGCCCTCCGCCGGGAGCGGCAGAGGCTCCGCGACACCGGGATCACCCAGGTCATCCGGGCGAAAAAGGCCGATGTCGCCATCATCCCCGTCGGCGGCGACCTCTACGTCCTGAAGGACTCCGCCGGGCCGCTCGAACGCCTGACCGAGGACAAGAGCCCCGAGATCGACCCCCAGCCGAGCGACGACGGCACCAAAGCCGCCTTCGTCCGCGACGACGAGCTGTTCGCCATCGACCTCGCCTCGAAGCAAGAAACGCGGCTCAGCCAGGGGTCGGGCGCGGGGGTGACCCACGCCGTCGCCGAGTTCATGGCCCAGGAAGAGATGGGCCGGTCGACCGGCTTCTGGTGGTCGCCCGACGGGTCGAAGATCGCTTATCAGGAGACCGACGAGCGCTCCATCCCCCTCTACTCGATCGTCCATCAAGGCGGCGATTACTCGGTCGAGACCCACCGCTATCCCTTCCCGGGGGCGAGCAACGCGAAGGTCAAGCTCGGGGTCGTCGCCCTGGCCACCGGCCGGACCGATTGGCTCGACCTCCCCGACCTCGCCGCCGACGGCTACCTCGCCCGGGTCGATTGGGAAGGCCCCGGACAACTGCTCGTCCAGGTCCTCTCGCGCGACCAGGAGTCGCTCAAGCTGATCCGGGTCGACCTGGCGACCGGCAAGGCCTCGACCCTGGTCGAGGAGCAGGCCGAGACCTGGGTCAACCTGCACAACGACCTCCGCACGATCGAGTCGACGGGCGAGATCGTCTGGTCGTCCGAGCGCTCGGGCTTTCGCCATCTCCTCCTGCTCGACCGCGACGGGAAGGTCGTCCGCGACTTGACTCCCGGCCCCGGGGCGGTGGACGCAATCGAGTCGGTCGACCCGAAGCGACGCGAGGCCTGGTTCTCGGGATGGTCCGAGAGCCCACTGGAGCGGCATCTTTACCGGGTCTCGCTCGACGGCGGGCCGATCGCGAAGCTCACGAGCGAACCGGGGACGCATCGGGCGGTCGTGGCGAAGGATGGCGAGGCGGTGGTCGACGTCTTCAACAGCCGGACCCGGCCGCCGGTCACGAGGTTGCTGTCGAGGGAAGGACGCGTCCTGAAGACGCTCGACGACGCGGCCTTGACCGACCCGAGGGTCGACCAGTTGAAGCTGACCCCGCCGGAACTCGTCAAGTTCACCGGCCGCGAGGGGACCGAGTTTCACGGGGCTTACTACGCGCCGAGGTCGAAGCGGCTGGGGGCGAAGGCCCCGCTGGTGGTGCTACTCTACGGCGGGCCGCACGTCCAGTACGTCTCGGAGTCGTGGGCGATGACGGCCGACATGAACGCCCAGTTCCTCTCCGGGCTCGGCTTCGCGGTCTGGAAGATGGACAACCGGGGCTCGGCCCGGCGCGGGCATGCCTTCGAGTCGGCGATCGACCGGAACATGGGGTCGGTCGAGGTCCGGGATCAGGTCGACGGCGTGGCCTTCGTGGCGAAAGCCCGGCCGGAGGTCGACGCCTCGCGGGTCGGCGTGACCGGCTCCAGCTATGGCGGCTACATGACGCTGCGGTGCCTGACCGAGGCGCCCGGAGTCTTCCAGGCCGGCGTCTCCGTCGCCCCGGTGACCGACTGGGACGGATACGACACCTGCTACACCGAGCGCTACATGGGGACCCCGGCGAGCAACCCGGCCGGCTACAAGGCCTCGTCGGTCCTGACGGCGGTCGACCGGCTGAAAGGCGACCTGCTGATCATCCACGGGATGGTCGACGAGAACGTCCACTTCCGCCACACGGCCCGGCTGGTCTCGGCCCTGATCGCGGCGGGCAAGCCGTTCCGCATGCTCCCCCTGCCCGAGGAGCGGCACTCCTCACGCAAGGAAGAAGGCCGCCGGTACGTCGCCGAGCAGGTGGCGGGCTTCTTCGAGGCGAGCCTGGCGAAGTGACGGCGGCGAGGGGAGGCCGGGGCGGCGATCGTCCCGGCCTCCCTCCGCGGGGTAGGACCTCGATCAATACGCGACCAGCGCCGCGATGACCAGGTCGGCCCGGCGGGGCGTCCCCTTGCCGGTGACGAGGTCGTAGCCGGGGCCGGCGGAGGCCACGGAGTTGCCGCCGGTGGTGACGTCGTAGAGCGGCACGGTGTTGGTCGTGGGGTCGCTGCTGGCGGTCAGGGCATAGATCGCCGGGAGGGTCTGCAAGTAGCCGTCGAGGACGGGCTTGCTGTGGAGGGTCACCCGCTCCGAATTGGCGATCGCGATCAGGGCGGAGACCTGGGGGGCGGCGTCGCTGGTGCCGCCGAATTGCAGCCAGCCCGACGAGCCGTGGTAAGCGGTCGAGTCGTAGACGGCGAAGCCGGTGTTGGGGTCGGAGTCGTAGGCGATGTCGGGGTTGCCCCGATGCGCCAGAAAGAGTCCGCCCTGATACGACGGGGTCGCCTCGTAGGCGCTCAGGCCGCCGCCGCCGCTGGTCCAGGACGTCTCGGCCGACCAGTTGAACGAACCGTCGTGCGAGAGGGTGGTGCCGCCGGTCGAGACGACGTAGGGCGACTCCGACGGATACGACTGGACGCCGCTGTCGCCCGAGGAGAACACGAAAGTCTTGCTGCCGGGGCCCTGGAAGGTGCTGTCGTAGTTGGCCGCCTCGGCCGAGCTTTCCGAACCGCCCCAGCTATTGGAGATGACCGATGCGCCGTTGGCCACGGCGAGCTTGTCGGCCGCGAGCAGGTCGGCGTAGCTAGCGGAAGCCGCCTCGACGAGGATGATCTTCGCCTGCGGGGCGATGGCATGGGCCCACTCGACGTCGAGCGAAATCTCCTGGCCCCAGCTCGCGTTGCCGCTCGGCTTCACATTGTTGACGTAGGCCTCGCTCAGCCACGTCGAGCTGGCGCCGTAGGCCGAGTAATAGGAGGTCGAGCCGCCCAGCGTGGTGGTGAATTGCTTGTCGAAGGTGTCGGCGTCGGCGAAGATCGACTTCGCGTCGTAGGCGTCGACGATCGCGATCGTTTGGCCGGCGCCCAGGTTAGTCACCTGATCGAAGGCGTAGATGTGCCTGATCTGGGCCGGCGTCAGGGAGCCGGCCGAGGGCGTGGTCGATCCGAAGTCGCCGGCCTTCGACCTGAGCATCGGGTGGGCGACGCCGGCCGGGGCCGCCGGGCCGGGATGGGCGTGATGGCCCTTCATCGCCGTGGTGGCGTGGGCGGCCACCTGCGCGTGTACCGGGTGGGTGGCGGGGTGATGGACGGCCGCGTGGTGGGCCATTGCGGGCAGGACGCTCATCAGCGAGCGGCCTTCGAGCGCCTCGAGCGAGAGGATGGTGGCGCGCAAGATCGACCGCCCGCTGCGATGGGATCGCGGCATCGATGGGGTTCCCCGAGTTGATGGATCAAGTCGTCAAACTGAGGTCGGGAGAGGCGGCAAGGACGGGATGCCAAACTAACCCATCCATCGCGACGTTTTCAAGCCCTTTGCTCACGCAATTTTCACGATCGCCCCGGATGTCATTCGACCAAGATCCCTGCTCGCTTCGATGGGAGCGGGGCGTGGCGGATTCCGGGGGCGGTCAGTTGCACCGGCGGGCCGGACCTGCGACAAGATCGGCACGAGTCCCCGCCGCTCCCCCGGCGTCCGAACCCCTCGGTGGCCCCCGGAGCCCTCCGATCGTGGCCGAATCGACCGACCCCGTGCTCCGCCATTCCCGGCGCGAGGCGATCATCATCGGGCTGGCCTGGGTGGCGAGCACCGTGTATTGCTGCTTCTACTCGTGGTGGGCCGGTTATGGCGCGCCCGACCGACCGCTGACCAGGGCCGACGTCCGGCCGATCCTGGGGATCCCGTCCTGGGCCTTCTGGGGGTACATCGTCCCCTGGGGCGTCTGTGCCCTGTTCACGCTCTGGTTCGCGGGGTTTTACATGACCGACGACGACCTTGGCGTCGACCACGCCGGGGAACTCGAAGGCGACATCCGGGAAGGGGGGGTGGGCGATGCCCAGGGCTGAGGCCGTGCAGGCCCACCCGGCGACCCTCGTCGCCTTGTTGATCTTCACCCTGATCTCGCTCGGGCTCGGCGTGGTGGCGAACCTCGTCGCCAGCCGGAAGGCGGGGTTCCTCCAGAAGTACTTCCTCGGCAACCGATCGCTCGGGGCCCTGGCCGTCGCCCTGACGGCGGCGGTGATGAGCGGCGGGACGTTCATGGGGTTCCCCTCGCTGATCTACAGCTTCGGCTGGGTGGTCGGGCTCTGGATCGCCTCGTACATGGTCGCCCCCCTGACCGTCCTGGGCGTCCTGGGCAAGCGGATCGGCCAGCTCTCGCGGAAGACCGGGGCGATTACCTTGCCCGACCTGCTCCGCGAGCGGTTCGGCAGCCCGGCGCTCGGCCTGCTGACGAGCCTCCTGGTCGTCTTCTTCCTGACGTGCAACCTCGTCCCCCAGTTCAAGGCGGGCGGGGTCATCATGAAGATCGTCCTGCCGTCGTCGGCCTACACCTGGGCTTCGAGCGACGACCTCGCCGTGACCGTCGACATGGGCTATGTCGTCGGCCTGGCGATCTTCACGGCGACCGTGGTGGCCTACACCGCCTACGGCGGGTTCCTCGCGGCGGTCTGGACCGACGTCTTCCAGTCGCTCATCATGGCCGTCGGCGTGATCCTCCTCTTCCCGATGGCAATGGCGGCCTCGGGCGGCCTGACGGCGGCGACCTACAAGGGGATGGAGCTGGCCGGCGACGGCTTCGCCTTCGGCCCCGGCGCGGGGTCGGGGCGGTCGTTCCACCCGTTGACCTTGGCCCTCTCGTTCTTCGTCATGTGGGCGATCACCGGGATGGGCCAGCCCTCGACGATGGTCCGCCTGATGGCCTTCCGCGACTCGCGGACGCTCCGCTGGTCGATCCTTTACCTGACCCTCTACAACGTCCTGATCTACGTCCCGCTGGTCTTCATCTTCATCGCCTCGCGGAGCATCCTGCCGGGCTTGGAGAGGCCCGACGAGGTGATGCCCCGGCTGGTGATCCACCTGGCGAACCCATATGTCGCCGGGCTGATCCTGGCCGCCCCTTACGGCGCGGTGATGAGCACGGTCAGCGGCTTCCTGCTGATCGTCGCCTCGGGGCTGGTCCGCGACGTCTACCAGCGATTCCTCAGGCCGAGGGCCTCGGAGCGGGAGATCGAGTGGGCGAGCTACTCGGCGACGGTCGGTATCGGCCTGCTCGCGGCGGCGATCGCGCTGAACCCGCCGAAGTACCTCCAGTTGATCGTCGTCTTCGCCAGCGCGGGGATGGCCTCGGCCTTCCTGATGCCCGCCTTGATGGGGGCATTCTGGCGGAGGGCGACGGCGGCCGGGGCCCTGGCATCGATGTCGGTCGGGGCGGGCGTGACGTTGGCGCTCTACGCTTACGGGTCGTACCTCGGGTCGATCGGGTTCGACCAGAAGATCGGCCCGCCCCCGCAGACGTTCGGCGCTTACTACCTGCTCGGGTTCGAGCCCTGCGTCTGGGGCCTGCTCTCCTCGCTGGCCGCCGGGGTCGTCGTCAGCCTGGTGACCGCGCCGCCGGACCCAGCGAGGGTCGCCCTCCTGTTCGACGCCCAGCCCCCCGACGCGCCGGCCCCGGCGACACTCGACCTCCGGGCCTCAGGGGCCTGACCGGGTCCCCGGCAAACCGGGGGAGGTCGGGGTCCAACCCTTGCAATCACGCCCCCTCCGCCCCATAATGACCGCAGATCCGGCAGGGCTTGCCCGGCCGGATCTCACGTCAAAGATCCGGCCAATCGATGGCCGGCCGAGCCGGCGGGCCCGTTCCTATCGGGGCCCGCCCGACGTCCCCCACGACCGACGACGGCCACCCCGATGGACGAGCCCATTCCCAAGGCTCGACCCGGCACGCCCCGGATCGGCTCGCGCCGATCGAGCGTCGGCCCGGCCGGGACCGGGCTTTTCTCGAAGAGGACACGCGGATCATGGCGGACAAACCCCCCGACCTCCCCGTGCGGATCATCGGCAGTCGCGAGCTGCACCAGAACCTCCCGACGATCCTCCGCGAGCTGGAGCGCACCGAGGTCCGCTACGTCCTGACCGTCCACGGCAAGCCGAGGGCCGTGCTGATCGGCGCCGAGCCGTACATGAACATGGTGCTCGACCGCAAGAGCCCGAGCGAGGCCCTCGTCGGCCTCCAGCTCAGCGCCTTGCTCGGGGAGACCCTCAACCCGGCCTCGCTCGAAGCCCTGGAGAAGGCTCTCGATCCGAAGTCGGAATGAGGCCGGACCCCGTCGGATACTGGTCTTGACCGGGATTGTCGGGGTGGATGGGTTCGAAGGCGAACCTTGCAATTTTTGGCGGTCGGGAGGGCCTCCGGCCTCCGAGCTTCGGGACTTGAAACCTTCCGAAGTTTCCACTTCGGATTTCTCACGTTCGTCCAATCGGGTTGTAGACTTGAGGCGAAAGCGGGGGATTTGAAATCGCCCTTTCGGCGGAATCCCCCGGTTCGCGGCATCCGGGTTGCTTTGTAGGGCCTCCCGTCGCACCATCGAGACGGCACCTCCGAAAATCAAAGCCCGGACCCATCCCAGGAGTTCCCCGATGGCCCGCTCGACCCCGGCCCCGTTCGCGGTGCGCACCCGCCGAATCGCCCTGTTCTTGGCCCCCGCCCTCCTGATCGCGGCGGCCACCGGCTGTCACAAGCGGACCTCGCTGCGGCCCGTCTATGGGACGCCCGTCGGCTCGCCCTCGATCATCACCACGCCCGGCCCGATCACGCCCGGCGGGATCATCACAACCGAGCCGGAAGGCGACGCGGGCGAGCCGATCCTTTCGCCGGTCCCCTCGGCGAGCAAGTCCGACGCCGTCATCCGGGCGGGCGGATCGCCGCCGGTCGCACCCGAGGCCGAGCCGACCCTGGACCTCCCCTCCGGCGGCTCGCGGGGCTCCACTCCCACGGGAGGCGCCTCCTCGACCGGCGGGGTCGAGCTGAACCGCCCGAGTGCCCTCAAGAGCACCGGGCGGTCGGCCAGCACCCAGGTCAAGACTTCCCGGGTGTCGCTCCGGCAAGCGATCTCGCCGTTCGTCGCCGTGCCGGCCGAGCTTTTCCAGCCCCCCAAGGCCGATCGCCCGTGGAAGTATATCGTCGTCCACCACAGTGCCAACGCGACCGGCGGTCTCGACCAGATCGACCGCGACCACCGCAAGGTCCTCGGCTTCGAGGGATGCGGCTACCACTTCGTGATCGGCAACGGCACCGACAGCCCCGACGGACAGGTCGAGGTCGCCTCACGCTGGTCGAATCAGAAGAATGGGGTTCACTGCCGGAACGGCAAGAACCCGGACGTGAATGAGTATGGCATCGGCATCTGCCTGGTCGGCAACTTCGATCAGTCCGAGCCGACCCCCAAGCAGGTGGCCGCCGCCAAGGCCTTGGTCGCCTACCTGGCCGACCGCTACCAGGTCCCCGCCAACCACGTCGGCGCCCACGACGAGTTTTCCGACGGCCCGACCGCCTGCCCCGGTCAGTATTTCCCCTCCGAGGCGATCTTCGGCTCCAAGCACATGGCCGCTCGTTGAATCGACCTCCTGGATCATACCCGACCTCAATGCATCGACCGAGCTGGATACGCGTCTCGAAGAGTTGAACCGCCAAGACGCCAAAGACGGCCAAGGAAAAACAGAGGAAGATCGAGAGAATGTGTTCTTCTCTCCTCCGACTCTCTCCTTCCTTGGCCGTCCTTGGCGTCTTGGCGGTTCAATGCTTCATAATCGACCCCGCCCCACGCCGGACGGCCTCGTGCAGGAGGGCGATGACGCTCATCGAGTCGGTGATCTGGCCGTCCTGGAGCATGGCCCAGGCGGTCGGCCAGTCGAACCGGCGGACCTGAAGTCGTTCGGTCCCTTCGGGCTCGCTCTCGCCGTGGGTCAACTCGGTGGCCCGGTAGAGGTGGGCGACCTCGTCGCTGACAGAGTTGGAGAGGTGCGACCGGCCGAGATACTGGAGCCGGCCGGCGACGAGCCCGGTCTCCTCGCGGAGTTCGCGACGGGCCGTCGCCTCGGGGTCCTCATCGTCGGGCCCTCCCCCCTCGGGGATCTCCCAGGAGTAACGATCCAGCGGGTAGCGGTGCTGGCCGACGAGCCAGACGTGCCCCTCGGCGTCGACCGGCAGGACGCCGACGGCCTTGTTCTTGAAGTGGACCACGCCGTAGATGCCGGGCTGGCCGTCGGGCCGGAGGACGCGGTCCTCGCGGACCGCGATCCAGGGGTTCTCGTAGATCGGCCGACGTTCGAGCGTGGTCCAGGGGTTCTCGGGGTCGGGATTGGGGTTCATCGCGCCTCAGCCTTTGAGCGCGGCTTGGAGGGAGATGCCCATGTCGGCGGGGCTCTTGGCGACCCGGATCCCCGCGCCTTCGAGGGCGGCGATCTTGTCCTCCGCCTTGCCCGAGCCGCCCGAAATGATCGCCCCAGCGTGGCCCATGCGCTTGCCGGGCGGGGCGGTCTGCCCGGCGATGAAGGCGGCCATCGGCTTGGTGAACTGGCCCGACTTCTTGAGGGCGGCGGCCTGCTCCTCGGCGTCCCCGCCGATCTCGCCCATCATCAGCACGGCGTCGGTGTCGGGGTCGGCCTCGAACATCCTCAGGGCGTCGACGAAGCTCGTCCCGTTGACCGGGTCGCCGCCGATCCCGACGCAGGTGCTCTGGCCGATCCCCAGGTTGGTGAGCTGCCAGACCGCCTCGTACGTCAAGGTCCCCGACCGGCTGACCACGCCGACCCGCCCGGGCTTGTGGATGTAGCCCGGCATGATCCCGATCTTGCAGGCCCCAGGCGTGATGACCCCCGGGCAGTTCGGCCCGATCAGCCGGACCGTCGGGTGGTGGGCCTTCAGATAAGCCACGGCGCGGGCCATGTCGAGGACGGGGATCCCCTCGGTGATCGCGACGATCAGCGGGATCCCCGCGTCCGCGGCCTCCAGGATCGAGTCGGCCGCGAAGGGCGGCGGCACGAAGATCATCGTCGCGTTGGCCCCGGTCGCCTTCACCGCCTGGACGCAGGAATCGAAGACCGGGACGCCCAGGGTGGTCGTCCCCCCCTTGCCCGGGGTGACGCCGCCGACGAGCTGGGTGCCGTAGTCGCGGCACTGCTCCGAGTGGAACGCCCCCGCCTTGCCGGTGATCCCCTGGCAGATCAGCCGGGTGTTCTTGTCGACCAAGATGCTCATGCGATAAATTCCGTGATGGGGGTCATGCCGGGGGAGGCCGGGAGATCAATAAAGCTCGTACATGTGCTCGCCGCCGTGGGCGGGGTTGCCGATGAGCTTGCGGTCGCGGAGGTCGACCACGAAGTCGAGGTGTTCGAGGGGGATCTGGCCGATCAGGGCCGGCACGCCGTTAGGAACTTCCATCACGTCGATCGGGCAGCTTCGGCCCAGGATCGTGAGCCGGACGATCTCGTAAATCCCCGCCTCGGCGAATCCCATGCTGCTCGTGACACGCTTCGTGCCGACCCGGCTCAGGCCAAGTTGCTGGATCAAGTCCGTCGGCAACGAGAGCAGCGTCGCGCCGGTGTCGACCAGGGCATCGACGACGATGACGCTCCGGGCCTGATCGGCCGGTATCAGCCCACGCTTGACCGCCCAGAGGTCTTCGAGATTTTCGATCGTGGCCTCGACCGTCACCCGCCCCATCGCCTCGGTCTCCATCGCAGGGGCCCTCCCGTGGTCTTGATTCTCGCCCGTGATTCAGGAGAACAACTCGTCGACGGCCAAGGTCCAGCCGGGCACGGCGGGTTCGGCCTCGGCGACTTGACCAGCCCGGTAGACAGCGGCCGGCTCCGAAGGGTTCTCGCGATAACAAGCGATCGAGGCACCTTGCGGGTCGACGTCCCAGACGACCAGGGTTCCTGCCTCGAAGTAGTCGGCCCGCTTAATTTCCATCGCCGCCTCGGCCGCCGGGCCATAGTCGCCCTCGCTGCGGACCTCGACGGCGAAGTCGGGCGCCCCCTCGATGAATCGCATCCGATTCGCTGGGGGCGGGCCCGTGTAATAGGAGGCATCCGGCGAGAACGACTGGCGGCCGTTGCTCAGGGGCGGGCTGAGGGCGAAGCCGATCCCGTCGGGGAAGGCCCGCCCCGTCCCGAGAACCTTCGCGAAGAGCCGGAGACTGACGGCGATCTCGAATGCCACCCGCGATGGGTTGTATCCGCTGGACATGAAATGGACGATCCTCCCGCCGATCAGTTCGGCCTTGCCCTCGACCCGGAGGAGGTCGTCGAGCGTGGCGGGCGTCCGGGTCGCGGCTGCCATCATCGGGCCCCCTTCGAGTGGACGGATCAGGCCGCGCCCTTGGCGGCGGCGACGACCTTCTTGGCGGCGTCGGTCAGGCCCACGGCGGTGATGATCTTCCGGCCGGAGTCGTCAAGGAGCTTCTTGCCGAGTTCCACGTTCGTCCCTTCGAGCCGGACGACCAGCGGGACCTGGAAGTTGATCTCGTCGTAGGCGGCCAGGAGGGCGGAGGCGATCGTGTCGCACTTCATGATCCCGCCGAAGATGTTGACCAGGACGGCCTTCACCTCGGGATCGGCGAGGAGGATGCGGAAGGCTTCGAGGACCTGGTCTTTCTGGGCGCCGCCGCCGACGTCGAGGAAGTTGGCGGGCTCGCCGCCGTGGTACTTGATCAGGTCCATCGTGCTCATCGCCAGGCCCGCGCCATTGACGAGGCAGGCGATGTCGCCGTCGAGCGAGACGTAGCTCAGGCCGCTCTTGCCGGCACGGAGCTCGTTGGGGTCCTCCTCGTCGACGTCGATGAGGGCGGCGATCTCCTTGTGGCGGAACATCGCGTTGTCGTCGAAGTTGAGCTTGGCGTCGAGGGCGAGGACCTCGCCCTTGTCGGTGACGATGAGGGGGTTGATCTCGGCGAGCGAGGCGTCGGAGTCGAGGAAGAAGCGGACGAACGATTTGAGGAACTTCTCGCCGTTCCGGGCGGCCGGGCCGGCCAGTCCGAGGGCCTGGCAGACCTTGCGGGCCTGGAAGTCGAGCAGGCCGGCGTTCACGTCGATCGGCTCGCGATGGATCTTCTCCGGCGTCTCGTGGGCGACGATCTCGATGTCGACGCCGCCCTCGGTCGTCGCCATCAGGACCGGGCATTGCAGGCCCCGGTCGACCGCGAGGCCCAGGTAAAGCTCCTTGGCGATGTCGTGGCCGACCGTCACCAGGACCTTCTTGATCATCTGCCCGGAGGCCCCGGTCTGATAGGTGACCAGGGTCTTGCCCAGCAGCTCCGAGGCCGCCCGTTTCGCGTCGTCCTTCGAGCGGACGAGCTGGACGCCCTTGGCCATGCCGTCCTTGCGGGGCTTCAGGCCGCTGGCGATCTCCAGGGCCTCGCCCCGGTCGTCGTCTGGGCCGATGGCGATCCCCTTGCCCCGGCCGCCGGCATGGACCTGCGCCTTGACGACGATCAGGCCGCCGCCGAGCTTGTCATAGGCCTCGGCCGCCTCCTCGGGCGTGCTCGCCACGATCCCGTCGGGGACGGCCACACCCGCGAGCTTGAGCAGATCCTTCGCCTGATATTCGTGGACTTTCATGAGTCTTGGGGCCTTGCCTGGGCGGGCTTTGAGACGGGGAGGGCCTCGACCGACGGGCGGTTTTACCACACCCGGCGCGGGGGTTCCAGTGCCGAGGAGGCGGGGCGATCAGCGGCGAAACTCGTCGTCGACCTCGCGGGCGATCCGGGCAAGCTCCTCGTCGGTCGGGAACCACGGGTCGCCCCGGAAGACCTCGCGGGCCTCGTCCGACTCGACCAGCTCGCGGAACTCGCCCATCCAGAACTCCGACTCCGCCGCCGTCGGCATTTCCTGCCGGGACTTCTCGGCCCGGACCTCGGGCGTCGGCCGCTTCTTCTCCTTGAGGGAGTCGAGCCGGGTCAGGAACTCGTCGGCCGAGACCACCTTCGCCTTCTTCCGCGACGCCGCCCTCTGGATCCGGTGGTCCGACGAGACGACGGTCAACGCCCGGGGGTTCGCGTGGCGGGAGATGAGATCCTCGATCCGCTCGTCGGCGCTGTCCTCGTCCACGGCATAGAGGACGGTGATCCCCTTGTGCCGCATCGACGCCGGAATGTGGTCGGGGGCGTCGTTGGCGTCGAAGACGACGGTCGTCATGTGGGCGTCGACCGGCTCGAATGCCGAGGCGAGGTCGTTGAGGAATCGCTGGCGGGCCTTGCGGAACCGCTCCGGGTCGAGCTTGCCGTTCATCAGGCCGGCGGCGAACATCACGTTGTAGCCGTCGATGAGGGTACGCATGGTCGAAAAAGGCCCAAGGTCAAGGTCGTGGCCGGCCCTCCAATTCATCTAAGCATACGCTCGGGAACGCTTTTCGGCAAATCGACCGCTCACGAACGCCCCGGGCTCACGGCCTCGGCACCGGCCCCGTCGAGGGTGTATCGGACCTCTCCGGCGACGATCACCGTGTGGGCCCGGCCCCGGACTTCCCAGCCGCCATACGGCGTGTTCCGGCTCTTGGAGTGGAACTTCGTCGGGTCGATGGTCCAGGGCGTCGTCGGGTCGATGATGGTCAAATCGGCGTCGGCCCCGGGTCGGAGGGTCCCCTTGGGGATGCCGAGGAGCTTGGCGGGCTCGACCGTCAGCTTGCGGATCACCTCGGTCCAGGTCAGGTGGCCGGGCTCGATCAGGGCCAGGACGGTGATCGGAATCAGGGTCTCCAGGCCGACGATCCCGAAAGGGGCCTGGTCCAGCTCCCGCATCTTCTTCTCGCGGGCGTGCGGCGCGTGGTCGGTCGCCAGGAGGTCGATAGTCCCGTCGCGGAGGCCGCCGATCACCGCGTCGACGTCGGCCTTGGTCCGCAAGGGGGGGTTCATCTTGTAGTTCGAGTCGAAGGTCCGCAGCCGATCGTCGGTCAGGGTGAAGTGGTGCGGGCAGGCCTCGGCGGTGACGTTGACCCCTCGGCGCTTCCCCTCGCCGACGAGCTCGACGGCCCGCTCGGTCGAGATGTGCTGGATGTGGAGCCGGCCCCCGGTGATCTCGGCCAGGCGGATGTCGCGGGCGACCATGATGTCCTCGGCCGCCGCGGGCATCCCGCCGAGGCCCAGCTTCATCGACTCGAACCCCTCGTTCATCACCCCGCCGGCGGTCAGCTCCATCACCTGGCAATGCTGCATGATGCAGCGATCGAACATCTTGGCGTACTGCAAGGCCCTGCGCATCAGCGAGGCCGAGGTGACCGGGGCGCCGTCGTCGGTGAAGGCGACCGCGCCCCCGTCGACGAGCCGCCCCATCTCGGCCAGCTCGACTCCCTCACGCCCCTTGCTCACGGCGCCGACCGGGTAGACGTTGGCGAACCGGGCCCGCTGCCCCTGGAGGACGACGAACTCGGCCGCCCCCTGGCTGTCGAGCGCCGGGCGGGTGTTCGGCATGCAGGCGACCGAGGTGCAGCCGCCCGCCAGCGCGGCCTTGGCGCCGGTGGCGATCGTCTCGTCTTCCTCGTTGCCGGGCTCGCGGAGGTGGACGTGGACGTCGATCAGGCCGGGGCAGACGATCATCCCCCGGGCGTCGATGACCTGGTCGACCTCCTCGGATCCCTCGCCGATCGCCAGGACGCGCCCGCGTCCGAGGAAGACGTCGGTCACCCGGTCGATGTCCTGGCTCGGGTCGATGACCCGGCCCCCGGTGATCTGGATCGTGCGCACGAGGGGGTCTCTCCTGACGGGTCGGCTCGGCTCGAAGCGACGGCCCCGCTCGGCCGTCGCGGCTTCATCATAAAGACAGGCGACCCGGCCGACCATCGGCACGGCGGGGCCACGGCCCAGGATTTCGGCCGAGGGGGATTCCCAACACGAACCCAACCCGGTCGGTCGGGCGAGAACGATTGGACCGGGAACGGCCGAGGGTCGGGCCGCTCGCCAGCGAAAACGAACCCAACCTCCCGGTTCCAGCGTCCCGGGGGATCGAGGGCCCGGCGTCGTCCGCCAGGCCTGAGACTCGCCAGTTAAGACGAAGCCAAGCTGCTCCCGTCGCGGGCGTAAAAAAAAGCCAACACGGCGTCCCGCGAGCGTCCGAGACGCAAAGAATCCAGAGATCGGGCGGAGGCGGACGTCAAACGCATACCGAAAGTCCTTTCGCCGTCGAGCCAAGACGAACCCAATCGTTGGAGCTTCGCGCGGACCACGGCGAATCCCCTTTCCCTTATGTTCACTCCGTAAACGCTCCGACAAACCGCCTTTCTGCGTATTCCGCCGCGATTCGCACTCCCAACCAACCAATCAGGCGAAACCACCTTCCTAAATCGCCCAAATAGACTATATTGCCAAGAGAATCACATCTCGGGAGGCCGACATCATGTGCGTCAGCGACTTCCTCCGGTCCCATTCGGTCCGCTTCGAGGTCTTGCTCCACGCGCCTTCGCACTCGGCGGCGCACCTGGCGGGGAGCGTGCACGTCCCCGGCCGGTCGGTGGCCAAGGCGGTCCTGGTCCGGTCGGGCGAGACGTTCGCCCTGGCGGTCTTGCCGGCGACCCACCGGCTCGACCCGGCGAGGTTGGCGGGGGTCCTCGGGGTGGAGTCGGTTCGCATTGCGACCGAGGCGGAGGTCGAGGTGGTCTTCGCCGATTGCGAGCCGGGGGCCTTGCCGCCCTTCGGCCGGCTCTATGGGTTGAGGACCGTGGTCGACGCCAGCCTGGCGGGTTCGGCCGAGGTCGTCTTCGTCGCCAACACCCGGCACGAGGGGGTCCGCATGCGGTTCAAGGATTACGAGGCGATCGAAGCCCCGACCCGGGCCCGGTTCGCCTCGCCAATCGACGCCCCTCGCGCCAGGAGCCGGAAGGCTGGGTGATCGGAAGAGTGGGGCCACGGATGGAACACGGATCAGAAAGAATTTTTTCTTCGTCCGTGTTTCATCCGTGTTCCATCCGTGGCCCCTCTTTGTCTTCGTAGATCACCCGACTCATCGGTCAATCCGCGGTCGCGTCCTCGGGGGCGAAGCCTCGGCGGAGGGTGTTCTCGGTGACGGTCCGGGTCAGCAGGAACTCGTCGAGGTAGTTCGAGCCGCCCGCCTTGGCGCCGCCGATCCCGGAAAGCTTGAAGCCGCCGAAGGGCTGGCGGTCGACCAGGGCCCCGGTGATGGGCCGATTGATGTAGACGTTGCCGACGCGAAGGCCCCGCTTGGCCTTGTCGATGTTCGCCGGGCTCCGCGAGTAGAGGCCGCCGGTCAGGGCATACTCGGTCCCGTTGGCGATGGCGAGGGCCGCGTCGAGGTCCTTCGCCCGGATGACGGCGAGGATCGGGCCGAAGATCTCCTCCTGCGCGACCCTGGCCGTGGGGGCCACGTCGGCGACGATCAGGGGGCCGACGTAGTGGCCCTTCTCGGCGAGGTCCCCGATCTCGGCGCAGTAGACAACCCGGCCTTCCTTGCGGGCGATCGCGCCATATTTGAGGACTCGGGCCTTCGCGTCGGCGTCGATCAACGGGCCGACGACGGTCTCGGGGTCCTCGGGCGGGCCGACGACGACGGAGCGGGCGGCCTCGGCCAGGCGGTTGACGAAGGCATCGTAGACCCCTTCGAGGACGATCACGCGCGAGCAGGCCGAGCACTTCTGGCCGGCGTAGCCGAAGGCACTCTGCAAGGTCCCGACGACGGCCTCGTCGAGGTCGGCGTCGTCGTCGATGATCAGGGCGTTCTTGCCGCCCATCTCGGCGATCACCCGCTTGACGTGGTCCTGGCCGGGCTTCGTCTCGCTCGCCTGGCGGTTGATGAGCAGGCCGACCTCGCGCGAGCCGGTGAAGGAGATGAGGTCGACACGCGGGTCGTCGACCAGGGCCTTGCCAACGACCTCGCCTTTGCCGGGGAGGTACTGGAGGACGCCGGGGGGGAGGCCGGCTTCGCGGAAGACCTCGTAGAGTCGCAGCCCGATCAGGGGCGATTGCTCGGCGGGCTTGAGGACGACGGTGTTGCCCGCGACCACGGCGGCGGCGACCATCCCCATCGGAATCGCCAGGGGGAAGTTCCAGGGCGGGATGACGACGACGACCCCCCTGGAGATCCGCTCGACGGCATTCGTCTCGCCGGGGACGTCGCGTCGCTCGGGCTCGGCCAGGCGGATCATCTCGCGGGCGTAAAATTCGCAGAAGTCGATCGCCTCGGCGACGTCGCCGTCGGCCTCGCGCCAGGGCTTGCCGCATTCGAAGACCTCAACGGCCGCCAGGGCGAATCGGTCGCGACGCATGATCCTCGCGGCCAGGATCAGGATCTCGGCCCGGTCACGAGGCGAGGTCGCCGACCAGGATTCGAACGACCGGCGGGCCGCCTCCACGGCCAGCCCGGCGGCGGAGGCGGTCGCCATCACCGTCATCGAGACCTCAAGCCGCCTATCGCCCGGGGACGCTACGACCTCGGCGTGCGAGAAGTCTCCGCACGCCTCGCCGTTGATGTGGATCGAGCAGTGTTGGGTGCGGTCGGCCAACTCCTTGAGGATCTCTTCGAGGGCTTGCTTCATCTGCGCCCGGGCCTCGGGCCGGGTGAAGTCGGTCAACGGTTCGTTGGCGAACCGGGGCAGGGGGGGCTTCGGGCTCAGGGTCTTCCGGCGCCTGGCGAACCACATGGCTCCGACCTCCTCGGGGTCTCTCAAGAGGGTTTCGACCTCGGCCTTGCCGGCGAAGCTCGCCTTGAGGAACGACTCGTTCGACGTGTTTTCCAGGAGCCGGCGGACCAGGTACGCCATCCCCGGCAGCATCGCCCCATAAGGCGTGTAGACCCGGACCCGATGCCCCCGGGCGACCAGGGCCCGCTCGATCGGCTCGCCCATCCCGTGGAGCATCTGGACTTCATACGCGTCGAGCGGCACGCCGAGCGCCTCGGCCGAGGCCATCGCGTGGGCGAGGCTGCGAATGTTGTGGCTCCCCAGGGCGGGCCGGAGCCGCTCGTAGTTCTCCATCAAGAAGCGGGCGCAGCGCTCGAAGCTGGCGTCGCTCTGCCACTTCTTGAGGTAGACCGGGACCGGCCAGCCCATCTGGCGGGCGTGGGTGACTTCGAAGTCCCAGTAGGCCCCCTTGACCAGGCGGATCGTGATCGGGGTGCCCCGACAGCGGACCCAGGCTTCCATCGCGCGGAGGTCGGCCTCGGCCTCGGGCAAGTACGCCTGGGCGACGATGCCGACGTCGGCCCAGTCGCGGAACTCGGGCTCGGCGAGGACCTCGCGGAAGATCGCGTAGGTCAGGTCCTTGTGAGCGTACTGCTCCATGTCGACGTTGACGAAGGCCCCGTTCTCGCGGGCGACCCGGAGGATCGGCCGGAGCCGCTCGGCCACTCGTCGGGTCGTCGACTCGGCATACAAGGCGTCGAACCGGGGGGTCAGGCTGGTCAGCTTGAGCGAGAGGTTGACGCGGGGGATCGGCCCGAACGGCGAGTCATCGAGCCTCGGTTCCTCGGGCATTGCGGCGAGCCGGGGGGCGAGCCCCCGGATCAGCTCGATGCAGGTCGCCTGGTAGGCCTCGGCCTCGTGGTCGCTGATGACGGACTCGCCGAGGAGGTCGGCGGTGAAGCCGACGCCCCGCTCGCGGAGGGCCTTGACCGTCTCGAACGCCTCGGCGGGGGTCGAGCCGGCGATGAACCGGCGGGCCATGTGGGTCGCCGAGGCTCGGGCAATCGCGGCCAGGGCCTTGCCCCGGAACGTCCCGACCGGCGCGAGGCCGACGCCGAAGGTCATCAGCCGGGGGACGTGCGGGCTCGCCTGGTCGAGGTACTCGCGGAGGTGCCGGCCGACCGACTCGTCGGAGTGGATCAGCGAGGGAAGCGCGTCGATGAACCGGAAGAGCTGGACCTTAACCCGGTCGTCGCCCATCGTCAGGCCCATCATCCGGTCGTCCCACCAGCCCCGGTCGAGCGGCGATGGTCCCCGACCGACCCGGCGGAACAGCTCGCGGCCGATGGCGAGGGTCCGGGCTTCGAACGGCCGGCCGGCGTTCAAGGTCGAGACGGTCGGACCAGCTTCCGCCTCGGCGGGGTTGGTGAGGGTGGTCGACATGGCTCGGCTGCCTCCGAGGTTCATCCGCGAGCGAACCGGCCGGGAGAGTCGGCGGGCCCGAGGATCCGCCGGGCCCACCCCATCATAGTCGATTGTGGGGTCGATTTCCCGAGGAGTCGCCCCCGACGCCGGGGCGAGCCGGAATAATTGCGAGGGGTCGCGCATCGTTTGGAAGGGTGGGGATTGAAGGCCGATCCCCACACTCTCAACTTTTCGGGAGGATTCCGATGCGATATCGCGCGGGCAAGATGACGGCCATGGCGTTCGGGCTGGCCCTGGCCGCCGGGTCGGCGACGGCCGACGAGATGGCCGGCAGGGTCAAGTCGGTCGACGCCGCGGCCCATACCGTGGTCGTCACCGACGACTCGACCAGCAAGGACAGCACGATCACCGTCGACTCGGGCACCTCCTGGATCAAGGAGAAGAAGGGAAAAGTCTCCAAGAAGTTCGAGCTGGCCAACCTCAAGGTCGGGTCGAAGGTCGAGGTCACACGCGAAGCGGGCCTGGCCTCTCGGGTCGTCATCAAGGCCGGCAAGAAGAAGGCCAAAACGACCTGAGCGGCCCAGCCCGCAAGATCGCCCGCGGAAAACCGGGAGCAGCCCCGGCGGCCGCTTGACGCGTGCCTCAGGGCTGGTATACAGTTTGGTCATCATAATTCGGTGCGCATCTTATCCAGAGTGGCTGAGGGACGGGCCCTGCGACGCCACAGCAACCGGTCCGCCGCAATGGCGGACGCTGGTGCTAACTCCTGCCCTGTTGCCTCTCGATCGCGGTTTCGACCGTCGCGAAAGGCCGTGGGACAGATAAGATGGTCTGAGGCGGGTGCTCCCACGCATCCCCGCCCCCGGCCCCTCCCGATCCATCCCGGATCGTCGCGACCACCCGTCCCTCCTCCCACGTCCGATTAAGACCGGCGCACCCGGACGGCCCTCGCCTCGTCGAGCCGTCCGACCTTCATGCTCCGGCCCGGGAAGGTCGCCTCCCTCGATGGCGGCCGAAGACCGGGCGATGTCGGGAGAATCGCCGGTGTCCGAAGAACTCACGCTCGGCCTGAAGTGTCGCCTCTGCGGCAAGCTCTACCCCAAAGAAGCCCTCAACTTCTGCACCGAGGATTTCGGCCCGCTCGAAGTCGTCTACGACTACGACGCGATCGGCCGGGCCCTCGACCGCCGGACGATCCAGTCCCGGCCGCGGAATATGTGGCGCTACAAGGAGCTGCTGCCGATCGACGGCGAGCCGACCGTCGGCCTGCACAACGGCGGGACCCCGCTGATCCGCGCCGACCGGCTGGCCAGGGCCCTCGGCGTGGCCGAGCTTTACATCAAGAACGACGCGGTCAATCACCCGACCCTCTCCTTCAAGGACCGCGTTGTCGCCGTCGCGCTCTCCAAGGCCGTCGAGCTGGGGTATCGGACCGTCGGCTGCGCCTCGACGGGAAATCTCGCCGGGAGCGTCGCGGCCAACGCGGCGGCGGCCGGGCTGGAGGCGTACATCCTGATCCCGGACAACCTCGAGGCCGGCAAGGTCCTGGGGTGCAGCGTCTTCGGCGCGAAGGTCGTGGCCATCAAGGGGAACTACGACCACGTCAACCGGCTCTGCTCGCAGATCGCCTTCAAGTTCGGCTGGGGCTTCGTCAACGTCAACCTCCGGCCGTTCTACGCCGAGGGGTCGAAGACGATGGGCTTCGAGATCGCCGAGGACCTCGGCTGGAGACTGCCCGACCACGTCGTCGCCCCGATGGCCGGCGGCAGCCTGATCGGCAAGATTCACAAGGCCTTCAAGGAGTTCGTCAAGCTCGGGCTGGTCGACGGCCCGGTGACGACGAAGATGTTTGGCGCCCAGGCGACCGGGTGCAACCCGATCTCGCACACGGTCAAGACCGACGCCCTCAAGGTCAGGCCGGTCCGCGACCCGCAGACCATCGCCAAGAGCCTCGCCATCGGCGACCCGGCCGACGGCTACTTCGCCTCGCAACTGATCCGCGAGACCGGGGGCTGGTCCGAGGACGTGGACGACGACGCGATCGTCGACGCCATGAAGCTCCTCGGCGAGACCGAGGGGATCTTCGCCGAAACCGCCGGCGGCGTCACGCTGGCCGTCGCCCGCAAGCTGATCGAGCAGGGCCGGATCGACCGCGACGGCTCGACCGTCCTCTGCATCACCGGCAACGGCCTGAAGACCCAGGAGGCCCTGCACGGCAAGGTCCCCATGCCCGAGGTCATCAAGCCGAGCCTCGCCGAGTTCGAAGCCCTGATGGGCCTGGAGGCCCCCGAACTCGTCGGCGTCGGGGCCTGACCCATCATTGACCTGGAAGTGAGTCGGGCGGAGAGCCAGCTCATGGCGAGGATCAAGCGGATCGCCTTGGGCTTGCTCGTCGCCTACGCGGCTTCAATGACATTGTACGCTTCACGCATGTCGGCGGAGGTGTTCCTCTATCGACGCATCTTCGAGAAGAGTAACCAAGCCGATCCTTCCCGGATGTCGTCGGGTGAGCCACTCATGAGGATCACCAGGGATTACGGCACGGACCTGACGCTCGTGGAGTCCTGGGCGCTCCGAATCGCCGACATGCAGGGTCTGCTGATGGGGCCCGCCATCGGATTGTTCTTCCTGCTCGGCATGGGTGCCGCCCTGATTCCCTCTCCCTCGCGATCGAAACCCGAGAAGGACTGAAAGCATGCCCGTCGTGAAGATCCCCACCCCGCTCCGCCCCCACGCCGAGGGGCTCGACAGCGTCGAGACCACCGGCTCGACCGTCGGCGAGGTCCTCGGCCAGGTCTTCGAGCAACACCCGGCGCTGAAGGAGCGGCTCTTCGACGGCACCGAGCTTCGCCGGTTCGTCAATGTTTACGTGAACAATGAGGACATCCGCTACCTCGACGACCTCGACACCAAGGTCGAGCCGAAGGACGAGGTCAGCATCATCCCCGCCGTCGCGGGCGGTTGAATCCGGGCCGGAACAGGCACCCAAAGGACGATCATGGCGACCGATCGCGCGGCGAACGACGAGACGACCCTCCCTTTCGACCCCCTGGACCGCTACAGTCGGCAGGTCCGCTTCCCGCAACTCGGCGAGGCCGGTCAGCGCAAGCTGATGGTCTCGCGGGTCACGATTTGTGGCTGCGGGGCCCTGGGCACCGTGCTGGCCAACCACCTCGTCCGGGCCGGGGTCGGGCACGTCCGAATTGTCGACCGCGACTTCATCGAGACGCACAACCTCCAGCGTCAGATCCTCTTCGATGAGGGCGACGTCGCCTCGAACCTCCCCAAGACCGAGGCCGCCGCGCGGAAGCTCCGGGCGATCAATTCGGCCGTCGAGATCGAGGCCGTCGTCACCGACATCGACCACACCAACATCCTCGACCTCGTCGCCGACGCCGACCTGATCCTCGACGGGACCGATAATTTCGAGACGCGTTACCTCATCAACGACGCGGCGGTGAAGCTGAACAAGCCCTGGATCTTCGGCGGCGTGATCGGCTCCGAAGGGCAGACGATGACGATCCGGCCGGGGATCACCCCCTGCCTGCGCTGCCTGATCGAGGACAGCCCGCCGCCGGGGATGACGCCGACCTGCGAGACGGCCGGCGTGCTCGGGCCGGCGGTGGCGGTAATCGCGTCGTTCGAGGCCGTCGAGGCGATCAAGCTCCTCTCCGGCAAGCTCGACGCACTCAACACCGAATTGATCATGGTCGACGTCTGGGACTGGAACTTCCGCCGCCTGAAGGTCGCGGGCCTGCTGGGCAAGGTCGACTGCCCGTGCTGCCAGCACAAGAAATTCGAGTGGCTGGCCGGCGACCTCGGCTCGCACACCACGACGCTCTGCGGCCGGAACGCGGTGCAGGTGGCCGCCCGCCGGCCCGAGCCGCTCGACTTCGCCGAGATGGCCCGCCGCCTCGGCCCCGTGGGCGAGGTCCGCCACAACGCCTTCATGCTCCGCTTCTCCGCCGAGGGGCACGACTTCACCGTCTTCCCCGACGGCCGGGCGATCATCAAGGGGACCAACGACATCAGCAAGGCCCGGTCGCTCTACGCCCAGTTCGTGGGGAGCTGAGGGATTGGCCGAGAGGCCGACCCGACCGAGTGATCGCCCATCGTCCTTCGTTCCATCGAGTGCCTTTCATGATCTACCTCGACAACGCCGCCACCAGCTTCCCCAAGCCCGAACCCGTCTACCAGGCCCTCGACCGCTTCGCCCGCACCAGCCTGGCGAATCCCGGCCGCGCCGGGCACCGGATGGCGATGGCGGCCGAGCGGACGCTCGACGAGGCCCGGCATGCTCTTAACCAGTTCTTCAGGGGCGAGGGGGTCGAGCGGTGGATCTTCACCCACAACTGCACGGATAGCCTGAACCTGGCCATCAAGGGCGTCGTCAAGCCCGGCGACCACGTCATCACCTCCGACCTCGAACACAACTCGGTCAGCCGCCCGCTCCGCCGGATGGAGAAGGACGGGCTGATCACCCTGACCCGCGTCGCCTCGATGGAGGGCTACCTCGACCCGGAGGACGTCCGGCTCTCCCTGAGGCCCGAGACCTCGCTGGTCGCCCTGACCCACGCCTCGAACGTCCTGGGGACGGTCCAGCCGATCGAGGCGATCGCCCCGATCGTCCGCGAGGCCGGGGCGCTGTTCCTGGTCGACGCCGCGCAGTCGGCCGGGCTCGTGCCGATCGACCTCAAGGCGACGCCGATCGACCTCCTTGCCTTCCCCGGCCACAAGGCCCTCTACGGCCCGACCGGGACCGGGGCGCTCTACGTCGGGCCTCGGGCCAACCCCCTCGCCTGGCGCGAAGGCGGGACCGGCGGCGACTCCTCCAGCGAGACCCAGCCGAAGCAACTCCCCTACTCCCTCGAAGGCGGCACTCCCAACGTCCTCGGGGTCGCCGGCCTGGCCGCCGGCCTGGCCTGGGTCGCCGAACGCGGCGTCGAGGCCAGCCGGAAGCACGAGGTCGACCTCCTGCAAGGCGTGGTCGACTGGGTCGAGGTCGCCGAGGGCTGGGACTTCGCCGGCCGCTGGGAGCCCGACTCGCACGTCGGGGCCCTCTCGCTGATCGTCCCCGAGGGGATCAGCCCCCAGGAACTCGGCGGGATCCTCGACGGTTCCTTCGACGTCGCCGTCCGCCCCGGCCTGCACTGCGCCCCCTACGTCCACAAGGCCCTGGGGACCTTCCCCGACGGCACCCTCCGGGTCAGCCCCGGCCCGTTCACCACCGAGGCCGAGGTCGCCGCCTTCCTCCAGGCCCTCCAGGAGATCACCGCCGGGGTTCTTTGATCGCGGGCGACGCCGGCCCGACCCGGGGCCGGGCGCGGCTCGGGTTGACAGGGGCGAAAATCGGCGTAGTCTAGCCGGCTGGGTCTCCCCGCCTCGGACCCGACCCCTTCATCGACGCCGAATGCCCGGGGGCCTGTCGCCGTTACGCGATTCACAACCAGGGATGGATGGCCTGCCATGGATCGACGCATCCTCGTGGTGGACGACAATGAGCTGATCTGCCAGCAACTCTCGCAGCTCCTGGCCAAGCCCGACCGACGGATCAAGGTCGCCCACGACGGCACGACGGCCCTGGAATGGCTGATCGAGCGGAACTTCTCGGTCGTCCTGACCGACCTCCACCTGCCGGGCGTCGGCGGCCAGCCGGGCATCGACGGGCTCGACCTGATCCGCGAGATCCGCCGCCGCGACTTGCCCGCCACCGTCATCGTGATGACCGGCCACGCCTCGATCGACTCGGCCGTCGAGGCCATGAAGCTCGGCGCCTACGACTACCTGGTCAAGCCCGTCGACCAGATCCGCCTGGAGTTCCTCGTCCAGAAGGCGCTGGAAGACCGGAAGCTCCAGGACGAGGTCCGCTCGCTCCGCCAGGGCCTCCACCAGCGCTACTCGTATCACAACCTGTTCGGCAAGAGCCCCCGGATGCGCGACATCTTCGCCCGGGTGGCCCGCGTCTCGGCCTCCAATTGCACCGTGCTCATCACCGGCGAGACCGGGACCGGCAAGGAACTGGTCGCCCAGGCGGTCCATTACAACGACGCCAGCCGTCGCGGGCCGCTCGTCGCCGTGAACTGCGCGGCGATCCCCGAGTCGCTCCTGGAGAGCGAGTTCTTCGGCCACGAGAAGGGGGCCTTCACCGGGGCCGACCGGCAGAAGAAAGGCCGGTTCGAGCAGGCCGTCGGCGGGACGATCCTGCTCGACGAGATCGGCTCGTTGCCCCTGGCGATGCAGGCCAAGCTCCTCCGGGTGCTCCAGGACGGGACGTTCGAGCGCGTCGGCGGCAGCGAGGTGATCCAGGCCGACGCCCGAATCCTGGCGGCGACGAACGTCGACCTCGGCGAGGCCGTCGCCGCCGGCAGGTTCCGCGAGGACCTCTATTACCGGCTCAACGTCGTCTCGATCGAGCTGCCGCCCCTCCGCGAGCGGATCGAGGACCTCCCCTTGCTCGTCGACCACTTCCTCGGCCAGCTCCGCGAGCGCCGATTCCCGGCCAAGACGGTTTCGCGCGAGACCTATTCCCGGCTCGCCCGCTACGAGTGGCCGGGCAACGTCCGCGAGCTGGAGCACGTCGTCGAGCAGATGGTGGTCACGACCCCCGGCCCGGAGATCGAGCCGGACAACTTGCCCCCCCAGATCGTCTCGACCCGCGAAGAGCCATTCTTGCTCGACTTCGACGAGCGACGGCCGCTCCAGGCGATCACCGACGAGTTGACCGAGCGGATCGAACGGGCCTATCTCCAGAAGGTCCTCGAACGCTTCCGGGGGCGGATCGACCGCTGCGCCGAGCACTGCGGCCTCTCTCGCCGGAGCATCTCCGAGAAGCTCCGCCGCTACCAGATCGACAAGGCCGAGTTCAAGCCCCACCTCGCCGCCCGGCGCGGCGAGGTGGCGGTCGGCGAATCGGCCTGAGCGGGGATCGGCCCCTTCGGACCGGGATCCAAAGGGACCGCTCCCGACCTTCAATAAGAGTCGGCGCTGAGGATCTCGCCGAACGAGCGTGTGGCCAGGGCCCGCCAGGTGGCGGGGTTGATGCTGTTCTTGAGGAAGTGGACCGAGCCGTCGGCGAAGAGCATGTTGGCCCCGCCGGGGTGGCGGCTCCAGTAATCCTCGACGTGGGCCATCGGGTTGTTGATCGTCCGGGCCCCATCTTCCAGCCCCGCCGGGCCGAGGATCTGGACCCAGCATTCCTCGGGCGAGGGGTTGAAGGAGTCGTTCCCCCCTTCGATCGGTGCCGTCTTGCCGAGCCAGCCGTCGATCGAACGGGCGACCCAGGTGGCATAGCTGAGGTTGTGGCTCCGCTCGCCGACGGCGATCGTGTTGCTGGTCCCGTCGGGGATGTCGGCGAAGGTGACTCGGCTGTTCCGGTAGAACAGTCCGGCGTGCTGCCCGAGCGGCCCGGCCCCGCCATTGTTCGCCGAGTCGTTCGCGCCCGACTGGGCGCAGACCTCGCCGATCCCGTACATCCCGACGTAGTTCCCCCGCGAGAGGGTGTCGACGATCATCGAGGCCGAGTAGGTCCCCGGGTTGGCCGGGTCCGGCGGGTCGGCGAAGACGGGGATCGTCGAGGGGCCCGGGTCCGACGGGCAGAGGTAGACGTTCAGCGCGGTCAGGCTGCACGTGTCGTTCTGGTGGTAGGCGACCGACAGGTTGAAGTTGATCGAGTTGTAGACCGCCGACTGCTCCAGTTGGGGGAGGATCATCGCCCCCCAGGCCCAGCCGGTGCCGGTGTCGACCCCCTGGCCGGGCGTGTTCTCCTGGTCCTGGTTGCAGGCGTCCAGCACCATCTTGTTGATCGAGCTGACATAGCCCGGCGGGAAGACGCCGTGGCTGGACGCGTAATTGTGCAGTGCCAGGCCGATCTGCTTGAGATTGCTGGTGCACTGGACCCGTCGGGCCGCCTCCCTGGCGGATTGCACGGCGGGCAGGAGCAGGGCGATCAGGACCGCGATGATGGCGATGACGACGAGAAGCTCGATGAGCGTGAAGCCGCCCAGCCGGCGCCGGCCGGGTCGTTGAGGATGAGGCATGGAATCGGATTCTCCGGTGGGGCGGTCGCCGGTCGGCCTTGGAGGCCGGATTCGACGACGCGCGGGCCCCTTCGAGGGCTGCCGAGCCTGTTGAATGGGATGAAGACACGGATTGACTGCGACCCCGAATCCTCCTCACGCAGCTTGCGCGACGAAGTGTCGGGAAATTCGGCATGGTCGCCGGAGTCAATCGCGAGGGGGGGCCCGGCAGCGGGTTCGGAGGGGAGCACCGGGGGCGGGGGGCGGGGCGTCGGTCGCCGGCGGGATGGCGATACCCGGCCCTGGCCGGGGGCGAGGGGCGAGCTCGGCGAGGGAGTGCTGGCCGCGGAACTGGCAGGAGGGGCAGCCCGGGGGAGCGTGACGATGGTCGTCGACCTCGTGGTCGCCGAAGTGGGGCCCCGCGTCGTCGCAGCCCCCTCGCGACTCGACCGCCAAGGCGTCCGCCTCGCGGCCGTGGTCGTGCAGTCCCTGGGCCATCAGGGTGGCCAGGACATACATCAGGGCTAACCAGCCGCGTCGCCACTTCAAGACCTTCGAAGCCCTCGGTTGGAGTGATTTCCCGCCGGACGCGACACCACATGATGAAAGGCGGGTTTCATGAATGTCAAGGGTCGGGTCGGATCGGACGCTTTGATTTTCCGGCCGCCGTCCTCGAACCAACAGTCTGCGTACTTCCGAAGGGGAACCGATGAACCGCCATCTCGTCGCGCTCGCCGCCCTCGTCGCCTTGGCCGGGATGCCCGGCGAGGCCCAGGCCCAACGCCGGGGCGGCTCGGTCATCACCCCCTACGGCGAGCTCTACGACACGCGGTCGCCCGAATATCGCCAATCCGGCGGCAACCCCTACCGGCTCCAGGAACTCCTGGAGCAGAAAGAGATGCGCCAGCAGTATCAAGCCATGCAGCAGATGCAGAAGCAGCAGCAGGCCTACCAGAAGCAGGTGCAGGACTATCTGAAGAAGCACCCCGAGGTCAAGAAGCAGTATGAAGACGAGCAGAAGCGGCTCATGGAGCGGGAGTTGGCCAGGCCCAAGGCCGACCCCAAGAAGCCGCCGGTCCGCGCCAAGGTGAAGCCACGGGGGAATGGCAAGGCCGCCGCGAAGTCGGATGAAAGCCCGGCGACGGCCGCACCGGACGCGACCACGCCCGAGGCGAAGCCGGCCGAGCCCAAGGCCAAGGCGACCGGGCCCGGCCGCTCGACCCTCTCGGGCTCCCGGGCGAGCTGAGCCGGGGCTGGACTTTCGCGGGCAATGAAAAACGGCTCGACGCGCCCTCTCACGCGTCGAGCCGTTGAATCCAATCGCGACGCGAACGACGCGATCGGACCCGAGTGATAGGCGTCGATCGCGCGCGGCTTGTCCCGAGTTTTCGCGCGATTCCCCGCATCGGGCACGATGGGGGGACCCGGCCCCGGTTACGCGGGCCTCCCGGCGGCACGGATGCTTGATTTCGTCGCCGGGTTCGCCTTACAATCCCCAGCGTGGTTCCCGAGTCGGGTCGGCCGCGAGGGAGGGATCCTCTCGGCGACGGATCGGGCCGGAAGCTCCGGGTCGGCGGCGTAGGTTGCCCCCCCGTCGCGTCGGCCTTCTTCACCGCCTCCCCTCAGGGTCGTCAGGTGGTGTGCGATGGATCCGAAGTTTCACGGTGAGATGCCCGGGGTCCAGGCCGACCCATCGGCCTCATTCCCATCACCGACCCCGAAGGCCGACGGCGGCCCCGGCGGGGCGGGTCGACCCCCATGGTGACCCGAATTCGCAGCAACCCTTGGCGGAATCGCCCGGGGCTTTACAATAGGATTGTCGGAGAAGCTTCGGCGACTACGGCACGTCCCTCGCTCGCCGGGAGGTCCTCGACTCCGGGCCTCTTCCCCGCGAATCGCGGGGAGAGCAGGATGCGGCGGCGGATCCGGGGAGGCGCGGCATGTCGAGGCTTGCTCGGCTCCTGCGGTTCCCTCGGCCAGATTTCCCCTCGAAGAGTCCCAGACCGGGAATCGCCCCGGTCGCCCCGTCGGAGTCGCCCGCATGTTTGAGCGCTTCACCGACCGTGCCCGCAAGGTGATGCAGCTGGCCAACCAAGAGGCCCAGCGCTTCAACCACGAGTACGTCGGAACAGAACACGTCCTGCTGGGTCTCGTCAAAGAAGGCAGCGGCGTCGCCGCGAACGTGCTCAAGAACCTCGACGTCGACTTGCGGAAGATCCGGGTCGAAGTCGAGAAGATCGTCCAGTCGGGGCCGGACATGGTCACCATGGGGAAGCTCCCCCAGACCCCCCGGGCCAAGAAGGTGATCGAGTACGCCATCGAGGAAGCTCGCAACCTCAACCACAATTACGTGGGAACGGAACACCTCCTGCTCGGCCTCCTGCGTGAGCAGGAGGGCGTGGCCGCCCAGGTGTTGATGAACCTCAACCTGAAGCTTGAAGAAGTGCGCGAGGAGGTCCTCAACTTGCTCGGTCACGGGATGGACGCAGGCGGCGGCGGCGGCGGTGGCGAGGGCGGGGAACGCGCCGCGGCCAAGGGTGGAAAGTCCAAGACCCCCGCCTTGGACTCGTTTGGCCGAGACCTGACCGACCTGGCCCGGCAATCCAAGCTGGACCCGGTCATCGGCCGCCAGAATGAAATCGAGCGGGTCGTCCAGATCCTCTCCCGACGCCAGAAGAACAACCCGGTCCTCCTCGGCGAGGCCGGCGTCGGCAAGACGGCGATCGTCGAGGGCCTGGCCCAGATGATCATCGAGGGGAACGTCCCCGAGCTGCTCCGCGACCGCCGGATCGTCGTGCTCGACCTCGCCATGATGGTCGCCGGCACGAAGTATCGCGGCCAGTTCGAGGAGCGGATCAAGGCCGTCATGAACGAGGTCCGCCGCGCCAAGAACACCATCCTCTTCATCGACGAGCTGCACACCCTCGTCGGCGCGGGCGGTGCCGAGGGTGCGATCGACGCCTCCAACGTCCTCAAGCCGGCCCTCGCCCGCGGCGAGGTCCAGTGCATCGGCGCCACCACGCTCGACGAGTACCGCAAGTACATCGAGAAGGACGGGGCCCTTGAACGGCGGTTCCAGACGATTGTCGTCGAGCCGCCCAACAAGACCGAGGCGCTGGAGATCCTCCGGGGGCTCCGTGACCGCTACGAGTCGCACCACCGGGTCCAGATCACCGACGAGGCCCTCGAAGCCGCCATCGAGCTGTCCGACCGTTACATCACCGGCCGGTGCCTGCCCGACAAGGCGATCGACGTCATCGACGAGGCCGGCGCCCGCGTCCGTCTCAAGGCGATGACCCGGCCGCCCGACCTGAAGGATCTCGACGAGCAGATCGAGCGTCTCAACCAGGACAAGGAAGAGGCCGTCGCCAACCAGGACTTCGAGCGCGCCGCCGCCCTCCGGGATCAGGCCGACAAGCTCAAGAAGAAGAAGGAAACGATCAACCGCGAGTGGCGCGAGCGGTCCAAGGAAGTCGACGGCACCGTCGACGAGGAAGTGGTCGCCGAGGTCGTCAGCAAGATGACCGGCGTCCCGCTGACCCGGCTGGAGGCCGAGGAGACGGCCCGCCTGATCGCGATGGAAAGCGAGATCCAGAAGAAGGTGATCTCGCAGTCCGAGGCGATCAAGCGGATCAGCCAGGCCGTCCGCAGGAGCCGCGCCGGGCTGAAGGACCCGAAGAAGCCGATCGGCTCGTTCATCTTCGCCGGGCCAACCGGCGTGGGTAAGACGCTGCTGGCCAAAAGCCTCGCCGAGTTCATGTTCGGCAACGCCGAGGCCCTGATCCAGATCGACATGTCCGAGTACATGGAGAAGCACAACGTCTCGCGGCTGATCGGGGCCCCGCCGGGCTACGTCGGCTACGAGGAGGGCGGCCAGCTCACCGAGAAGATCCGCCGACGGCCCTACGCCGTGGTCCTCCTCGACGAGATCGAGAAGGCCCACCCCGACGTCTATAACATGCTCCTCCAGATCATGGAAGAAGGCCAGCTGACCGACAGCTTCGGCCGCAAGGTCGACTTCAAGAACACCATCATCATCATGACGACCAACGCCGGGGCTGAGACCGGCGCGACCAACACGTTCGGCTTCCCCGGGAGCAAGGACGATGCGAAGTCATACGAGAAGATGAAGGAAGACTTCAAGGGGTCGATCGAGAAGTATTTCCGCCCCGAGTTCCTCAACCGGCTCGACGACATCATCGTCTTCCACAGCCTGAACCGGGACAATCTTCGGGTCATCATCGACCTCGAGCTGGCCAAGGTCCGCAGTCGCCTCCGCGACCGCGGCCTGGAACTGACCCTGACGTTCGAGGCCGAGGAGTTCCTCATCGACAAGGGGTTCAACCCCGAGTACGGAGCCCGGCCGCTCCGCCGCTCGATCGAGAACCTGATCGAGGACCCGCTCTCCGAGGACATCCTCAGCGGCAAGTACAAGGGTTGCAACATCATCAACGTTCACGCCGAGGGTGAGGACAAGGAAAAGCACCTCGTCTTCGTCCCCGCCGTCAAGGAAGAGGCCGCCCTCGCCACCGTCGGCGGCGGCTCCGAGCCCGCCTCGGGCAAGCCCAAGGGCTGATCGAGGATCGCTTACAAAGCAGTTGCCGATCGGGCGGGGGGCAACCTCCGCCCGA
>JAABUK010002356.1_pt1 | contig 34044 bp, 47 predicted proteins | sample 5559141 | NCBI WGS metagenome assembly JAABUK01 (sample SAMN10711869, study PRJNA513367) | rock metagenome | isolation source: Antarctica rocks | place: Antarctica: Victoria Land, Pudding Butte nord | collected 2016-01-03 | reverse complement strand
TCCTGAGTGTCATCTCACATTGCGCATTACTCACACACAAAGCGAAGGTGTGTGGCTATGCTCAACCCTGCTAATGTGCATGACCAAGGTTTCAGTCGTATCAATGCTCAACATGAGTCTTGCTCTTTATAGCCTTTGGTTCTGATAAGGTTTGGTTCTGTTGCTTTGTAGGTCAGACGTGCGATGGCCTCTATCTACAGCCTTCTAGAACAAAGGCTGCCCTTGGGGACTATTTGCAAACTTTCAGTGTCTTCTCTGTGCTCACACATGCACCATATGTCACACTCTGCCGCAAGTCATATCATGCTGGCAGTACCCCAGCAGGAGAATGTAGAGGGTGGGCAAACTATTTTGGTGACTTGCGAAAAAGGTTTCCAGCAAACTACAATGGGCCGTTTACAGTTGGCGTGTGCTGGCAGAAGCACATCACCATGTGAACGGTCGCTATACCATGTGGGTTTTGATCTGTATAGCTACCCTGAGATCCGCTCTGTCTCAGTTATCTCAATGCACATCCCTTAGCTGTTTTTTTGGCTGAGTTGTCCTCTGTCTTATGGAAGTACACATTAAACACAATTAGACATGTGAAGTCAGCCAACAGTTGGCAGTGGCTGTACAATGTCTTGTGTGCACGGTCTGTGAGCCTTGTTATGCTCTGCAGTTTGTTTGTCAATCGTCTATGTACTCTAGCAGGGCTCATTACACTTTGAATGGTCATTTGACAGCTTCACTTTGATCGTGCCAGCAATGATGCCGCCCGGCAGACATGTGACCAGCCTGCTCATGCACCTGCATGGCTGTCAGTTTAACAGTAACTGGCCTCCTGTTGGTACACAACTTCCCAGCCTGTCAAGTTGAAAACGTCTGCACAGGTTGGAATGCATAAATGGCTTTAAAGCAAATTTGACCTTGCAGAAAGCATTGTTGGCAGAGTGTACAATTATGTCACGAAACAGTGTGCCACAATTGGAATGCTCTGGCCAAGTTATCAAGGACGAGGTTTCTGGAGAAAGAAACCTTGACATTTGTTTCAATTTATATATAATTCAACGGCAGTTGTCTGAACATGCCCTAGCGAGCAAGCTTGACAGAGTGCCATGTCAGGTGCATCTGTGCTTTCAAGCCAAGACGTCTGATGAGTCACAACTGGCTTCACACCCCAGACTGTTTGGTATTAGGTTAAATGAAGTAAGGTTGCTTAGCCAGGGTGGTCTGTTGCAACTGGGTTTCAATGTTGTGTCTCATCATTTGCAGATATATACTATACGTGGAACAGGTTGAGGGTACCCTGCAGCAAGTGCTGATTGTATATTTACATGTTAGCAGCAGTGGCCTGTAAGCTGCGTGTGCTGCTGTTGGAGGGATGTACCTGCGTCCATGGTAAGCCAGGAGGAGATGAAACGGCAATTGCTTCACACAGTTTGCTGTGCAGAAAATGAGAGATGTGGTAACAGCACATCCAAACTGATGTTGCTGATGGGGTTTTCACTTTCTGATTGTCCGCAGTCGCGTCATGGTTCGCTTGAAGCAGCCTGCGCGAAGAAGAACAAGTTGTGCACAGTTCTTGGGATTATTGCCTCGACCCGGACTCACGAAGAGTCACGGGCAACCCGGCAGCAGTGATAACCGCGCAGGGCCAAATAGTATCCATAGTATTGACACAGTGTGCGGAATTTGTCGCGGTGGCTCTGATGTTAGCAAGGAACAGGCTGTGCACTCACCCTTTCTGCCAACAAGCGGTGCAGAAACTGGCACACATGGCTGTTCAACACTTCCTGTTGACAGCGGCTGGGCGACCACGCTTTTGGCGTCGTGGCATCACCACACGCAGATGCCAGGAGGGTTTGCTGCTCACCTGGTTGGAGATGCAAGCAACCCTGACTTGTATGTGTCACTGGCGTCCAGCGATTTGGCCTTGTGCAGGTGTGAAACTGCTGCTGATTCCAACACTGCAGGTCTCCATGCTGTCATCATGCCACTGCTGACACAAATGCAATTTGCAGTGAGTGGGGTCAAAACAGGGTTGAACAGCACAAGGACACGCCACAGCCACTCCAGCTGATCATGCCAGTCTATACAACACATGAGGTTGTATTGCAAGCTTTTGTTGGTATACTTGGTGGACAGATCAAATTGTCGCTTTGCGATGTGGAGCCTATCTTGGTGCTTGCCAACTCCATCAGGGTGAGTCATGCATCCTTCTTGCTCAGACCACCTACATAACACCACACAATTACCATCTGACACTACGTTTTGCAATAGCTTGCAACATACACACTTGAGTGTGCTGGGCTGTATGGTCTCTTGCTGTGCAATAATTTTGTGGAAGCAGGCGACCTTGTTTACAGTCCACCAGAAATTTCGTCGGCCTGCTCCCCTATGTCAAATTACTGGATTAAAAACTGAAATAAAAGCTCGTTGGTGATGTAGTAGGAGTCACAATTTTACATAAAACCTTCTTGAGACTCACTATGGCAATGGTGTAAACAATTACGTAAAACTTGATGCGTGTTTTAGCAAGCTACCAAACAACTTATATTTGCGCATGTGAGTCAAAGGTGTGTGAATTGAGTTATGCACTGCTGCTGCAGGTAGAGTGTTTGGAGGAAGCATGTGTGCAGTATCTCTGCAATCAAGCTGGTCACATGTCAAGTCAGATGCTGGTGTGCCTTGCAAGGCTTGGAGATCACTTGGGCTTATCGGCCTTAGTAACGGCTGCAGCTGAACACATTGTGCAGCTGCCCTGGCAGCTCAACACACTTGCCTTAGCAGCTGTTCTACAGACTTCTTTCTACAAGCACAGGCAGGACAAGTGCTCTGAGCTTCTGCACCATGCTCAGCGAGGTGCATACTCCGAGCTGCAAGTGCTGCAGCTCCTCGAGAGCATGAGCTGTGAGGAAGCTGAGATTGCTGCCATTATGCAAGTTGACATCTTGCAACCAGGAGAGCTGCAGATCTTGCTGGCCATTCTTGTGAATGCTGAGCATAGCGCACCCAGCAAGCTGCTGCACAAGGCAGTACAACAGCATGTGAAATGCGGGAACATGTACGATCAGATACTTACGGAAGAAGATGATGATGCAATGGATGTCAAGCAGGCAAACAGCCCAACCAGATGCATACCAAACATCATCGTCGTGAGTGAGCATGATGGCTTCCGGTTTGATTACGGTTCACAACACTATATAAATGATCCCAGGCGCATTCCAGACTCCCAGCTGCAAGTGTGGGTGAAGTCAAACAACATCAATGGTAAGATGCCATATGTGTGCATGTGTCTGTGTCTGTATCAGTGTGCCTGTGACAAAGCAACCCTGCTTGACTCAAGGTCTGACCCTCCATGTCTGTGCCCAGTGCTATGCATACCAGGAGGCATTGCAAATTTTAATTGATTCAAATGAGCATGACTAACAAGCGTGTTGGATGACAATTTGATACAATGCTGCAGGAGTCACGAAGAATGGCATCTATTTTCACTCTTTTGACATGTCGCAGCCTTTTGCACAGACAGTGCAGAGCTTTGCTGTGTTCAGTATGCATACCAGCGCACCGTACATCAGAGGCATTAGGGTGTCAGATCACGCTGAGTTTAAAGATGCCAACAGCCTGACTTGGGTTGGCTATGATGACTACTTGGACGAGCTAAGAGATGTGCAATCAGCTGCATACAAAGCCCCCTTTACCATTGGGTTTTGGTGGCAAGAATACGCAGCTGCAGCATCACCATCTGATTTAGAATCAACACCCATACTTGAAGCTGATGCTGCCTAGACCAGCCACCATTTTGCTGTAATGTCCAGTAGCAAGTACAGACCCTGACATTGTGCAGGTCCTGCTGCAGAGCTTGGACACACCTGTCATGTGTGCTATAAATTGAAAGGGACCTTTTGGCCTTAGGTCTTGATGCCACATCTCCCAAAAATTGACCCTGACTTAGGTGTTGCTTGTCAAACTTTTGGCAGTATCTGGCTGTTCTGGTGCCTGGACCGCTTTTGAGACCAGAGTTGAAAAAGGCTCAAGAGTTTATGCTGGACTAAGAGTTCAGACAGGCTGTTAACAAGTACTGAGCTACATGATTGGGCACATAGTCTAGCCGTGGGTTTTGCTGGGAGGACTCCACTTGTGTTGAACAGGATCAATGCCAGCATGTATGTACATGTGTTTCCAGTTTTTGTTCACAGTCAAATAAGGCTTTGTACAAGTATTTGATGGGACCGCAGCTCTTCTGTTGGAAGACTGATTGTAGCATAGCAATGGTTGACTCTTGACTTAGGGCAGAATATGCAATAGAGGGCGTCTGCAACAACTCGAAGTCAGTTGTATACATACGTAGTTATCATGGTTCCCACAGGCCCCGCAGGTGACCTAGCAGCATTTACAGCTCATCCTACAGCTTGGACATGACACCAAGACTGGCTCTGCAGCAAATTCGAGGTTGTTTGACAAAGTTGCAATGCACCTCACGCTCTCAACACCATTTGAAATGCAGCCTGCCTTCACAGAAGTCTTTTTGTGCAGCAATCTGCTGAGAGCACCCTGTGCACTACTTCGATATGACCAGCACCCATGGGTTGGCCAACAACAATACAAGCAAAGTCTCGTGCAGAATAGATCATTTTGCAGCGAGGATAGTGCCACAGATTACCGCCCAGAAGACAGCATCTTGGTCTCAATATCTGTGGCCTGCAGAGCTTCGTGACTAATGAAACGCTCGTTACTCACGCTTACATGGACGTTCACATGGACAGTTGCATCGATTGTACCAATTCATGCATATTGTGCAATGAAAAGGCCTGCTCCATGGTCACTCGAACAGCCCGTCATGTCCAGGCCCTCCATTGAATTGAACGACGGGTCCCGGGCTTAGAATAAGTAGTGAGATCGTGCCCACAAGCACATCCGAGAACAAAGAAGTGTTGCAGAGTGTGCACGTGCCGCTTTTGGCCGAATGCACCCTATTAGGGCTGCGTCTCGCTCTGAAAGAGGCAAACGTGCCTGTTGCGAGTGGCTGGACGCCAGCCTATTTGAGTTGGTGGCAAGAGCAAGTTCGTGCTCAACAAATACCCGACTTCTTTGCTATACAGCTCATCGGTGACGCTAATAGACCTGGCTTGTTCTCTCCATTCGGCTTGGATTATTTAGCCTTCTGCAGGTGTGAGTCTGGTCAGCAAAGTACAATACTTCTGCTGCTTGGAAGCCATTTAGGGTCTAGAGCAATATCAACTCTCCTTCTACACAGCTGCATGTGTGCCTGCAGTAAATGGGGTCACAACAGAGTGGCACAGCACATAGGAAGGGAGCAAGTGCTTTCTTAACCTTGCCAGTGGAGACAGACCCAGATATTGTGTGTCAAGCAGTTTCCGGCTTGCTTGGAGGTTTCGTCGAGCTTTCGGCATTAAACGTGGAGGCTCTGCTGGTCCTGGCCAACTCTGTTGGGGTATGTCCGGCCTCACCAAGCCAATATAACCTTTTCAGGTCGAATCACAAGGTGTTGACTCGCACACATTTGTAAGTGTGCTGCAGTTTGAAGCCCTGGAAACGGCATGTGTCAGCTACTTGTGTTTTGGAACACACAACATGACAGGCGAGGCACTGTGTTGCCTGGCAAGGCTTGGTGACCACCTGGGACTTCCAACGCTGTATGACGCAGCTGCTGAACACCTTATTCAGAAGCCCTGGGAAGAGAACATGATCTCTTTGGGCAATTTGCTTGAAGTGCCAATTTTCAGACAGAATACTGTCAAAATGCGCGAGCTGCTGCATCACGCCAAGCGCGGTGCGCTGTCAGAGTTGCAAGTACTGGAGCTGTCTGAATCCTGCGGCATGACAGAGGCAGACATTGCTGATGTCCTGGATGTGCATATAATGCAACCTGCTGAGCTGCATGTACTTCTTGAGATCCTCAGTGATGAAAGGCGCACGTCGCTGCTCCTATTGCGCAAGGCAGTGTCACAGCACTTGAACCCTACAGTGCTAAATTCAGTTCGCACAGACGGAGTACACAACCAGATCATGCGTGGTATCTGTGATTGACATTCAGCCTTCTACTATCAGGGCAGGCATGTTGACCCATGCCTGCCCTGAGTGTAAGTACTAGGATACCACGTCAAGATGAACAGGGTCTTTTCACTGCTATTCCCAATTCTCGGCTCAGGCTACTCGTTGACAAGTCAAGCAAAGGTGATCTCCTGCCCAGTCCGGTGCTGATACAGACTTCTCACAAGAATGGCATTGCACTTACAGCACTACTGCATTCTGCAGAACTGTTATGTGTGTGCCAGCTGATGATGATTGTTTGTAAATTGTGCCTTCTCTTGCAGGCGTAGGCATCTTCATCAAGCCTATTCCTACAGAAAGGCTCCCTGACCTGGCACAGGCCTTTGAGTTCTTTGCTCTACATACATCTGTCCCTTATGTCAGACAATGTTATACACTTGACGCACAAGAGTTCAAAGACCATCCAGCTGGACTTGGTCGCGGCTTTAGTACTTATATGACCAAATTGAGCGAGCATTATCCAGAGGGCTTCAATGGACCTTTCACAATTGGTGTTCAGTGGCATGAGCTTATCAGCGGATGAGCTGGATTGGCAAGAGCTGTTATGCTACTTGATGACAGTTTGAGGGTGCTCTTCCAACATGCCGGCAGTCGTGTTTGTGTTGATAAAGTTTGATGTGGGAATTGTGCAGCCCGTTATTTCTGAACCTTGCATATTTGGGCTCCTGACCAGGCAAACTAGTTTTTCATGAGATTGTTTTGTATGCTGATTGTGTTGTATGCTGAGTGTATGCTACCTTAGATGTGACTGTCAAATGTAGGACAATCTGTTGAACAGGACATCTGCAGATTTGAGACTTGCACAATTGTGTTGTCACAGATTGGCCAAGCATGTAGACGTACAAGTACTCTGCTTCATGCTTTGAAAGGCGTACATGCTGCATTTGGTACAGCACACGCACAGGCGCAGGTGTATAAGAGCTGTTTTGACTTGCTTGTTCGTTGTGGGGGTCCAGTGTCAAACAATCTGCAGTCATCCAGAGAACAGTTGCACAAGGGAGCCCACGGATGGTGCATGCCCAATGCTCAATGAGATCATCACTTTGCATTTTGTGTCCTGTGCGGTTTCACTCAAAAACCTTGCTGAGGGGTTACATCATTTTATGAGCATCAGATTGTCATGTGATGCAAGAAAACAAAATCCCCTTCTGCGGCCTGCACATGCAAAGCGACAAGGACAACAGGGTAGTAACCGTCTACGTTTGGTCAAATACATGTCTTGAACAGCGCACTGACAACAGCACCAACGTCCAGCATAATGCAATCTACAATGCTATGTCCAGCAGTCAGTAAGCTGTGCAGCTGCTCACCTGCCATAGAAACAAACACAATACCAGGCCATATTGTACCATTGCACAGGACAGGACCTGTAGAGTGCTGCAGTAGCAGCTGTGCCTGCTTTTGATGGCAATGACAATATTTACAGGTCTGCTACCCTTTGCTAGGAGAAAAGGCTAAATCTAGTTCTGCGTGCCAACATTCGACAATTATAAACACTGCCAGGCATAGGCCCTATCATACACACCAGTCTTGACTGGATCAAAAACTAGAGATTGAAGCTTTTGAGAGCATTCACAGATGCTGCAGCTGGTTCTTGATTCGCTCTTGACAGCCTGAAAGCAGAAAGCTAGGTGCTGAGTGCCACTTTGTTTGTGGTTGAATGCCAGCATTTAGCTGACAACATTGCTGGCCCTGACCAGCACAGAGCCATGACCGTCTGACATAGCACAGGTCATTGTAGCTGGCACAAGTCATCACATACAACATGGCACAGGTCATCACAGCTGGATTGATCACAAGCAGCTCATGTCGCTGTACACTACATATGCAGCTCATGTCACTGTACACTACATATGCAGTTTTTGCAGGCATACCAAAGACAGCTAGCCAGAGCGCAGCACCATCATTATGGCAGAGCAGAGCTTGACTGCTGCTTCAGGAGGACTATGCTTGGTGAGCTTTTGTGAGCTCTGCACCATGTGTGAGCGAATGATGCCAATATCGAGACAGACTTGCCTGCAAGCGCTGCAATGTCACTTCTAGCTAGCAACACAGATCTAGCAAGCAATGAAATGCACACCACACCTAGACTAACTCATATGTTGACACAGTGTGACTGGCCTCAACATCACCACTGAACAAGGTGACCACAATTATAGGCATACCATGAGCTGCTCATCAAGAAATAACCACAGTGAGCTTGCCCAAAAGCCCAACTTTTGCTGCACCAGCTGCTCACTGCCCAGCGAGTTCTTCCTTCAGTATCCTGGTGTATAGCTGGTACGCCTCCTTCATACCCTGTGTGTCAACCAAAACATCACTCAGGGTGCCTCCACGTACAAGTGGGCTCATGGTCGAGAGAGAAGCAAGGGAATCAGCAGCAGCAAGCATCTAGCTGCAGTCAGGGCAGATTTCTCCAAGGCTGATCTGAACAGCCTCTGATCCGGCAGCCTCTGATGTAGTCTGAACAGCTTAGCAGTTATAAATAGTGTTGCTAGAATATTTTGAGGTCACAAGTACTGCTGGTGTCAGTGATGTGGTGAATGGTCAGACTGTGTGCTGTGTGAGCAAGCTGCATGTTGCAGTACAAGCACGTGGGGTTACATGCAGTCTGTTGTTTGGGCAAGATGACAGTGCAGGGCTGCCCAAAACAGGACATGACATAACAGATGGGTGGACAGCTCAGCATAATGCAATACAGTGAGAACAGACCATGACTGCAAAACATTGCAAGGGCTGACGTTGGTAGACGGCGCAACAGCAGCAGTATCTGAGCTTGCTAGAGACGACAGTTTTTGTTTGTTTTGTTAATTTTCCGACTCTTTTTCATAAGTACCAGAAGAAGAGACAAACCTCTTCTGAGGCCTTCTGGATGATTCCCTTCACAAAGCACCCCTTGGTGAAGTTCACCTGGCCGGTGATACGCAGACGACAGCTGCCTGGCCCCTCCTGCTGACAAGCCCACTGCAGCTGCTGGTGAAATGTGTCACCAAATGGTACCTGCACAGTGACGCACACACACATGAGGCCAGTTGCTACCTACAGTCATTGTGCAATGGCAGATGTTTTAAAGACGCCCTTGGTAGAGTGACCCCAGGAAGAAGAGGAGAAGATTAGTGCCATGCTCAGAGTGTGTATTGTGGTTGAAATGTGTTGAAGCCCTGCGAATGTACTGTAGCTGGCAAGAGAAATGACCAAAGCTATAGGAAAGCATGGAAATGTCTGCCAGTCAGTCATGGAAGCATGTACATGCACCTGGATCACAAGCATTGTCTTTCATCTGCAAAGGCAAGCCTAGTACTGAGCACAATCAAGAATAGAGTGTTGCACCTCAGCTGCAGTTGAAATGCACTTATCAGGGTGATTTGCAGCAACACAGCACCACCAATTGGGTGGATATGAGAGGTCATGTCAATGGCTGAAAGGCCAAGGGGAGCTTGGGCCCAGCTCAATGACTGATCACTTCAAGCTCTTCTTATATTAAATGCCTAACAGCATCATGTTTTTCCTTCTTTACTGCATATGACAGGACATCAGAGTGCAATGCAAGCAGACTTCCGACAGGACGGTAGTAATACCTTGGGTGTATAGACCAGAAGCGCGGCAACCCAGCCGCCAGCCTGCTTGGAGGTGACTGTGTACTGCTCTATGCAGGCAGCCTCACTAGGCCCTAGCGCATTCTTCTTCACTGGCACAGTGTAAGTGACCTGCCTCTGTTTCTGACCACCTGGATGCATTCAACAGGTTGTTTAAAGGGTCTTAGGTGTCAGCAGGTTTGATGTAGGAAGGGTTTGCAGTACAGCAAAGCTTCACAACGATGTAATGGATGCAGCACTTGTCAAATCAAGCTGCACGTGAGACTCTCCAGAGCACAGCAATGCAAGTCATAGTGCTCACACAAAATGGACATTTTCCAAAGTAGTCTACATGTATATGTTTGAGCTCAGCGGGAGCTTGTGTCAGGGCTCACCTGTATTGGTCCAATTACCCAGACTGATGCTATGGCATGCACGAATCTGTAGGAACTTGCTGACAAGCCCAGATGTTGTGCCCAGCAGCATGGCAAACAAGCTGTGACAGCCTGCAATGCAAGCAAGTGGTATACATAGTCAGATGTTGCCTGACACATTGAGTGAGATGTTGCCTACAGTGATACCAGAGTCAACAGCATTGTCCGCATGTGTGCAAACAGAGCTAATGGCAGCAGCTCATGCTGGCTGTTACCTAACAGCAGACCCTTCGCCGAGGGTGTCAGAAATGCATGCAGGTCGAATGCAGGCTCTGCTCATGCTCAAGAACAGCAAAAGCAAGGCACCTTATTTCAGGGTGTAAATGATGGGTCAGAGCAGGAGACTGCTGGACAGGAAGTAAGACGTTGCATCTGCTGAAAATGCACCATGGCAGCAACTGAGCTGCAGGAGAAGACAAACGTAGTTGCGGTCAATCCAGGTCACTGAATGAATCCAGCTCACTGAGTGAATCCAGCTGTGACAGTAGAAGATATGCCAAGGGCTTACCAATTGGTAGTGACTCGTCAACAAGAGCAATGGGCAGAGCGTCTGGCAGAGGCATTGGCTCAGGCTCATGAACACCAATTGGCTCATCTGCATCTTCAAAGAGGTTGTCTTCACTGCCGTGAGTAGTTTCTGCCTCAAAGGCAGCTGCCTGTACGAATGCAAACATGCCTTTTGTGTGACAAAATATGACAGCATGCATCAACGACCTACAAACAGGTGATGAGTGACCAGTGTGAGTTGCTTTTGAAAGGCAATGAGCATTACGTGACATCGGTGAAGAAGATGTCTATTCAGGGTCAGCATGTTGACATGAGCAAAACGGGCTGCATCATGGAGATCATCACGCAACTTGTCTGCAACATTGGGCTTGCTTTGTCTTAGGCTTCTTTTGCTGACAACATATGCAAAGCATGCAATCCTGGACTGCTGCATATTTGCATGTGATGTGGACTGGCATGACCACTCAGCACATTGTGTGAATGCATATACAGGAACAATATCACCTCAAATGCAAAATGACAAAGGTATGCACCCCTGCAAGATTCAGGCCAGATGAGTGTGCTGTGCTGTTGCTGCATGCATTATTGTACATGGACTTCCTATCAAGACGGGTGCTTTATTTCAGTGTTGAATGAAGACAAGTTCTGTATGCACGCAGACAGGTGAGTAAGCCTGTACCTGGGGGCCCCGGCATGTTCGGAAGTGCTGATTGGCACACGGCCTGCAACCCCTGGCGACTGGAGTCCCAGTCGTGAAATTGCTCCACGAGTGCAGCACCTTATGATCAGTCTTGCCAACCCTAGTGGGGCGTGCAGCCACCCGAGGTTGCCGTGTGAGAACAAAATAGTGGACGCGAGTTAGATGAGCACAGTGTGCATACAGCATGCCCGGCCTCCGCAGCTGCAGTCCGGGTCAAGTATTGGTACTGGCTCAAAAACTTTACCAGCCAAGAGACCTGATCGGAGTTTTGGGTTGTCTGATGCTCTGCCCGTTGCCCGACACACACACGGCAATTAGTGTGTGCACAAGTCTCTCACAAATGAGCCTGCATTGCTGCAGGCAGCTGCGTTCAGAAGCTCGTCGTGAAAGGTATGCCCACGTGAACGCAGAAGTTTACATACACCTTCCACGTTGATTTCACCAAAAGCAAAGTGCAGACTTTGACACCCAGGGCCACAAGCCTTTTAACAGAGGATCTTCATTGAAGTATCGCCACGCTGACAAGACGCGCACATGCAAGAGGCATGGGGCAACTACAGCTCCAGGTGCCCAAGTTTAGTGGAGCTTGAGACTTTGTACTGACCTTTCAGCAGGCTCATATACAATGTCATATGCACTTGTGCATTTGGCAACTAAAGTTGATTCATCACCATATTACGCTGACTTTTACAGACACATTTGGTTATGCAAGGATGTGCAATATTTTCCAACACGTCTTGGCAGGAATTTACATATACACTTTATGCATGCATGCTATGAGCTGTGTTAGACATCACAGATGTAGGTTCTGACTACAAACATGGGCCTTTTTATGGCCCAAATCTGTCTCTACTGGAACAGTATTGATTGACTTCTTTCATTTAAACTCAGCACTCCACCAGTTATTGTCTGTTGACTCCCCTGATAAGTCCTAACGACAAGAAATGTAAGTTGGTTGATTGATTGATGTGACGGAGGAACTGCTCGTCCTCAGGAGCAATGACACAGTCAGTAAAACAGAGAAGAATGAAAACTGCCATCAGCAACTCTGAGAGACTCTGTAAATGAGCAAGTTATGTTAAGCAGCTCTCAGACTCTCCATACAAACCGTTTGCGAAATTGTAGCAGCAGGGTCATGTCTTATTATGACCCTGCTGCTAGCCTGTAAGCTACACCATGTATGTTCTTCATATGCATCCACCAGTGAGGGTTGGAGTGCATCGTCACACTTTTGCACATCACAAGTCTGAGGATTCGCATCATCCTTGCCTGCATTTGCAGCCAGACTTGCTGTACAGCTATCAGAAACGGTGACACACCGTCAGATGATAAAATTTTTGGCAAATGTAGTCAAGGATGCTTGATATGCAATGCCTGGGATGGACCTTCAACCCTGCAGCCATATGGTTGGTTTTGCCTTCTGAAAATAGAGTTTGCAAACGCAGCGTGTGTGTTTTGAGTCTCATCGTCGCTCAGCTGCCTTGTGCATCCTTTGAAAGCAGTCACTACTGATCAGCGTACCTGGTAGGCGAGAGCACTGATGCTGCTTTGACTGCTCGCTCAGCTGCTCTCACAGCTTCCATGGCTGCACGCATCCTATCTCTTGGGGATGCAGCTGCAGCTTCAGCCTCTGGCAGCTGCTCATCAGGTTGCAGCCACTGCTGTGGGAGCCACAAGTCACCTCTCATGGATGACCCTTGACCCCTCAGCTGCGGCATGACCAAACTGCCCTGCCCCTGCAACTGGGGCAATGCCGAGCTGCCCTTGTGCAGGGAGTGTTGACCTCCCAACTCAGCATGCTGCGATTCTGGTGAGCTGCTGTCTTCAACAAATGGAATGTCTACATTTGCTGCTTGCCTAGCTGCCTGTGCTGACTCATCATCCCACCTGTCATCACCCAATGCTGCTTCCTTGTCTGTCTGTACATCCTCATCATGCTCGCGCTGACCTGGCTGTAAGGCAGAAATCCTTGGTGAATCCTTGGCCCTCTGAGGGCTGAGCTGTGACTTGCCCTGAGCCCTGGGGCTCTGCAGAGAATGTCCTTGTGACTTGGGGCTATGCAGGGGAGAGCCCCATGCACTGCCTGAGTCAAACCTTCTGATGATGTCTGCAACTCCACGTGGCTCTGATGGGGTTGCATCTGAGCCTTCCTGTGTTGCTGAATCAGCCCCTTGGTCTTCCACTTCTGCAGTTTCTAGCTGCCTGCAGCACCATCTTAGATTAGTCAGCAGGAAAACATCTGTCACCACATCGTCAGTTTCAAGAGCTTAGTCACATCAGTGTCAAGATTGTGCATCAAACCCTTTCGTTTTGATCATCACACCCCAAACAGGGACCTATCAGGGACACTTGCTGAGTGATAGCAGGATCTACTGTGTGATTTTTGATGCAAGAGTTGTTTGAAGCTTTATTCCAGAATGACAGTGACAAAGTTGCCAAGTACCAATGCACAACATCAGCACACACATAAATAGTGATTGATACCCCACATCTGACAAAACAGTCAAGATGTGTCATACGGCTCTGAGGAGAGATGCCACCTCTGGACAAGCCTTCTGCCAGTGATGTCAAAGATACCCAGCGTGACTTCACATGTGTAATCCTTCAACACTGTTTCTAAGGCATGGCTTTGAGGAAAGTGAGCACCTCACAAGAGCCGATGCCCCCTCACAGGATAGGGGCCTTAGCCTCGGCATAAATGTAAATGTACATTTATGCCGACAACCATTGGAATATGCCACGTACAATAGGCCAGTCACGACTAAATCAACCATGCTGTGACCAATGGTTTGTGACATTGTAATCAGAAAAGTGGTCACCTCTTGACAGGCCTTCTGCCTGTCAGCTCAGCCAAGCGCCCCTCAGCACTGGCTAAGCCATGCTGCACTGACTGCAGCCTGCCTGCCACTGCTGCCACAGCTGCCTGCATGGGACTGCTTGCCACATCAGCCTGCTCCAGCGCCCTGCCCTGATACGACTCCTCTGATGGTGTTGACCCACCCGTACCTGGACGCAGGTCTGTCTGTCCGTCCGATGTCTGTCTGACTGTTGCACCTGGCGTCCCCTGGGTTGAGTCTGCCTCTGATGCTGTTGACCCACCCGTACCTGGCTGCAGGTATGTCTGTCTGTCTGATGTCTGTCTGACTGCTGCACTTGGCGTCAGTGAGTGTGTGCCTCTGAGTCCAGACCCATGTGGCAAAGATGAGGCATCTGACAGTTGCTGCCTGAGCTGACTAGGATTTGCCTTTGGGTCCGTCTGTGGCAGCCGCCATGACTGCGCTGACTGTGACTGCCATGTGGGCTTGGACTGTGACTGTGCCTGTGACTGGGACTGGGACTGAGACTGTGACTCTGACTGTGACTGTGACCGTGCCCGTGACTGTGACTGCATCTCTAACCGTGCCTGGTGAGGCAGCAGTGAGGATTTTGACTGCAAGGGTGACTGATGCTGAGTTGGCTGGTTGAGTCTGTTCAGAAACCTGTGCACACTGTCGATGCTATGCAACTGCCCAACTCGCAGAGCAGCTTTGGATTTCTGCTGTTGTTGATGCAGGCCAGGGCTGATGTGCTGTTGCTGCTGCTCTTGCTCTTGTTCTTCATCTGTAGCAGTGTGTTGGTCGGCTTCCCATGCTTCTTCTGCATCAGGCTGTCTGTCCGTGCCATCTGAGCTGTGGCCTGCCTCTGTTCCCATCTCAGCTTGTGCATGCCGGACAGCCTTGTCTGGCTTTGTCACCCCTTCCTCTTCTACAGCATCTGCTGCAGAGCTGATCTGTTCATCTTCATTGTCGCTGCTATATGTTCCTGAGTGTGGCTTGGCTGCACGGCCCAGTCTGTTTCGGAATTGCTCTGCTGCTGATGCATACTGACGTGGTGGCGTCGACACCTGCATGTCACCATTTGTTCAACTTATTATTGTACATCATTGAGAGTGCGTCGACATGAACATGCTCAAATAATGAAGGAATGCCATTGTCCTCTCTTTAACAGCTGCACAAGAGTCTTTTTCAAACATGTGAAGATCAGAAATTGTACACACAGAAAACCTGTGTCAATGCCAGCATCGAATACAAAATGAACAGCAAGGAAGCAATGATCGTTGCTTCAGAAGTTTATGTATGATGGCAGAAGAGCATTGAGTGCTACCAGATGCTTCGCTTGTTACTCCTGATGGAGTCTAGTTTGAGGAAACTGTTGTGACCATGCATGTCAGATACTGGTCAAATATGTTAATGATGTACCTGACCTTGGGAAGAGACCTTTGATGAGAAAGCAAGTGAGTAAACAAATGAGTACGGCGCCTGTAACTGTGGTTAGTTTAGGCACCGAGCAAAGCTTACTCCTTCATTGTCGCTGCTGTATGACTCTTGTCTGTCTGTCCAAGGACTGATGGCTTGACCTTGACCCCTGGGGGTGAAGGGGCTGCTCTGAGTAAGAAGCCCCTGGGGCTGCACTTGCTGCACTGGTGTGGTAAAACTATCTGCAGGAGCAGCCACGTGGTGAGCAAAGAGTTGCACTGATTGCCCACTTTTCAGACATGTGTTGAGTGCTGGATTTGTGTGCATCACAAATGCAACAGAGCGCAGCACGAGCTTGAGCATACTGAAGTGGAGTGAATCTAATCAGAGAGCGTATTGTTTTGGCTGGTTGACAAATCAGCAGTACAGTCTGCAGACTGACACAACAAACAAACTCTAACTTGCCTGCAGTATAATTCTTGCTTGGACCTACAAAATGCCCGTTTGTCTCTCGAAGGGCTGTAAGGACCCGTAAGAACCTCTCAGGCGGCAACAATTGCTGCACCAGACTGCAAACGCCAGGCTTAGGGAGCACCAGACACAGCATCTGACAATGAAGCACTCGACTTGGGTCTCACCTCAGTTCTTCCGGAGTGAAGTCGTCATCCAAAAGATCATCAACGAGGCTTTGTGGCTGCGACAAGCGCGAGCTGAGAAGCTGCAAGGGATTGGCCATCCGACTCTGTCAAGCTCGCGTCCCTTTGGTTTGAACGGTTGAGCCTCTTTCACACCGAGACATTAGTGCTGATGACATGAGACTCGCATTCGCAGGTTGCAGGATGCAGTAACCTGTGGGAATGATGACCCTTCACCCTGCAAGGGTCAGCTCGGTTGAAGACGAAATTACTAATTCCAAATTAGACCTGAAGTTCCATGATCATGATCATTACTCATGAGTAAAGACGATTAGTCACAAATGTCATAAGTCACAAATCGCGAGCTTTTACGACCAGGATCAGTCATTGACGTAAAAAGAAGGGGCCAAATATGCCTGCAGCGGTCCTTCGTGACGCAACTTTGGAAGGACACTTGCTGCGTAACATATTGGCATTTGTGCGAGAACACATTCTTTGCAAAACTACAAGTGTCGATTGTACAGCTATAGCGTAGCCCGTATCCTCGTTGCTCTTCGTAAAGATCCGTTGACAAGTGTACAACTCTGCCAGTATGTCCAGCGGCAGTGTCGATGACTCCGCGCATGGCGGCAAGCTCGGCCCCCAAGGTACCAAAAAAGCTATACTGATTGAACCCGATATTGTTGCGAGCTGGTAGCCTAGCTAACAACATGCTGGGCAGTCATACGTTTGCATAAACTTGTTGTACATTATGTCACAGCTCGTACCTGCAGCCGGCGCATTCATTGTCATGTCGCTTGTCTACAGGCGGCGAGAAAGCTATGATGAGTGACATGTATGTCCATGGCAATGACGTTGAGGGCAAGCCACTACAGGAGGATGTGATCACCCGAGAGGCTGCCAGCAAGTCTGTTCATGTACTGGGTCAAGGTAATCCAAGCAGCCTTATGCTTCAGCATACTGCAATACTGCATATCAGTGCCATGTGGTTTGCAACTTAGAAGCTGCAGCTGCAACACAGCCCATAATCACACCTCATCCCCGCTGCATGTGCTCTGACCAGTTACTGGGTCTTTGCTTGCATCTGTATGCCATGTTACAAGCTACATGCTGAGGTCTTGCACTCAACTGCCACACTGCATGCAGATAGCCCATGGGAAGTTGGCTTCAATCTGATTGCTGGCCTAGACAATGCTTTCATACTGGGATACTCCTTCCTCATCATGTCCTTTCTGGGCTGGGCAGCTGGGTCAGTGCTCTTCATCGTGGGCATGTGCATCTGCTTCTACTGCAACTGTGTGACCGGCACGCTACACACGCTGGGTGGGCAGCGCAACATACATTTCAGAGACCTCGCCAGAGTAGGCTTTGGTAAGCATTTCTTCACGACTCCACATGCTTTCCAAGCTGCCGTTTGGTGACTCTCTAGCCTCAAGCAGATGAGTCTTGCCAATTTCGACGACAATTTGTGGTTTTTTTCGGCCCCCAGGAAGCCCCTTGCAACCCACCCTTGGGCTGCTCTTTAAAGACCGCTGTAATGCATCCCCTTCTCTTGTCTGCTTTCTTGATGCAGATGGCATGTGAGCACTGTCAAGCATATTTCACAAAATTTTGAGCTTCTTGTCAGGACTTTTCACTTATTTTGGAGCATCACTGCTGCAGGCCCCAGGTGGTACTGGGCTGTATGGATAGACCAATGGCTCAGCCTCTTCTGCTCAGACGTTGGCCTGTTCATCCTGGCTGGAGAGTCCATCAAGGTACACATATGTCAGAGAAAAGACTGTCCGTTTTTGCCTTGGTCACTGAAAACCCTGGGCTTGATACACCTGTACTTCCCAGGCAAATGTCCATAGCACATTCCTTCTGGCATTTCTGTTTGAAGCAGCCTATGTTTGCTTTGAACCAAATCAGACGGCACTATCTGAGCAAGCCTTGTCAAAAAAGACAAGGCACTGAAAGATGCGTTCTTGAAATAGAAGTGTGCACAAGTCGCGAGGCTTTGTCCTCTAGATACAAGATGTATGGCATGTTTGCTTGCATGCAGCACACACAAAGTGGACTTCCAACTTGACAAAAAACCAGGCTTGCACAGGCAGGGACAGGTCTCACGAAGTGCATGCTTACATGTAGCACATGCAAAACTGCCACGATCAAGATCAACAAACAGGTAGCGAAACCTCAAACGAAAGCCTTGCTAACAATGGGTGTTACTGATTGCAGGGAACCCATGATCTGTACAGAACAGATGCGATGACTCTGCCATATTGGATCATCACCTTTGGGGCAACATACTTTGTCTTTGCCATGTGTGTCCCCCACCTTCACGGTCTCAGATGGTGGTCATCAATCAGCAGCATTCTGGTGATAGTCTTCATGGCAATCATCTTTGGAGTCTCCATACACGATGGTAAGCTGCATGTGTCATGGCAATCATCTTTGGAGTCTCCATACACCATGGTAAGCTGCATGTGTCATGGCAATCGTCTTTGGAGTCTCCACAATTGATGGTATGCGGCATGCGTCATGCATGCACTTGGCTACAAACACAATTCAGGATGAGTCGTGACCAACATGATGTCTGCATGCTGGAGTGGCAATGCTATGACACACTTCACTTTGTGCAGGAAGCTTGGATGTGTGCATGCTGCCATGACTTGCTCAGCTTTCCACCTGCAGCAGGCACAGTTGATCCCTGTTACTGCGGGGCCACGAACATACCCTTGTTGGTCAGCAGCAAACGCACTTGCATGTACACAGCAACAGCCATATACGTAGCATGCCTCGCACTTCTGAATCTGCAGCTGAGTTCTTCCAACAACAGCTGAGAGCTTTCAGCACTCAGTTTTCAAATGATGTGGTCAACTTCTGTCCAGCTTGTGCCGCATCTCATCGACTGCTGACAGTCTCTGGGCAGCCGTCTTACAAAGCTATCGTTATGATTGCTGAAAAGCGTAAATCTTGCTTTTCTGATAGCTGACAGCGCCTCGTATGTGCAGGCAGAACCACACCTGCTAGAGACTTTGGCATCCACGATACTACGGCCACAGGGACCTTCAATGCTATGGGAGCCATAGGGTCCATTGCCTTCGCCTTCAACACTGTCATCCTGCCTGAACTCCAGGTGAGCCTTTCCCACCTGCTGTGCTGTGCTGTGCTGTGCTGTGCTGTGCTGTGCTGTGCTGTGCTGTGCTGTGCTGTGCTAGTTTGTCTCAGGTACAGAGTTTGTTGGACCGGGAAAGTCAGTGGTTGGACAGCTGTTCTGCATTTGACAGTACTGTAGTGAGATTATATATCCAGTTCCGAAATCACTTTGTGTCCGACTTGCACACCCTTAAGCAGCCTGCACATGTGAAAACGCTACCTTTCTTGTTTTGACTCTGCCTTCTGTTGCAGGCCACAGTACGACCACCAGTGGTGCGGAATTTTAACTACATTGTGTTGCCCTTCACCTACATTGTTGGATGCTTCCCTTGGATCATCCTGTCCTTTGTTGGTGAGTCAAACCCCCCCCCCCCCCCAAATTCTTCTCCTCTTCTTCTACCATGCATGACTTGCCACCTCTTGGTACAACTGCCAGCACTCAGCTGAACCTAAACACTAAACCATAATTCCATCGCCCTTGAGCTATCAACCTTGCTGTTCATTAGCATCCAGGCATATAGCAGAATGTCACACTGTGGAGGTTGCAAGCTGGTGCAAGCTTTGCAAGCATCAGTATGTTCTTAAAACAAACAAAAAACAGTCGGGCACATGACCCCATACTGAAAGTCCTCGACAGCTTTGCCAGACATCCATTTGGCTTCATGATCTGTTGAGCATGAAGCCAAATTGCAATATGGCAGGCACAGATCAGCTGAAGCGCTGCATGTGCGACTTCACTGTGTCATGTCTCTCTCTTTATCAGCTTCCCAAGCTGATTCATGACCATTGCGCTGAAGCGTGCACTCAGTTGCATGCAATGACTTGAAGGTACTAGTTTGCAAGCACTTTTCTGCAGGCACTGATGCGTGCACTCAGTTGCATGCAATGACTTGAAGGCACTCATTTGCATGCACTGAATTGCATGCATTGACGCAGGCTATTGGGCGTATGGAAATGGTGTGGCTGCCAACCTGACAGATAGTTTGAGCGGTCCTCCATGGGCCAAGGCACTTGCTTACATGGCAGCATTCTTCCAAATCCTGGTCTCCCTCCATGTAAGCTACTGAGCCTGCCTGTTGCCTGTCATTTTGCCAGATGCCATTGATTTGTTCAAGGCAACACATCTGCCTGCCTGCCTGCCTGCCTGCCCGTCCGTCCATCTGTCCATCTATTTGTACAGTCAGCCGTCTGCTCCTCTGTCTGTGCGTATGCCTGTCACAACATGCACACCTACCTGCCTGCCAGCATGCATGCCATGACAATGCTGGCATACACAGCAGACTTGTAGCACAGGCTCCCTGCTGTCATTTGCTGCTGGCAGTGGACATTGCAAACAAATGTACTCACATCAGCTGCTACTTCTCTTTTTGTGATTGGCTTGGTGGGAGTTGCTGCAAGCAACGGTTATTACACGTAGGTCAAACAGAAGTTACGCTGACAACATGCTTTGCTGCTTTCAGTTCTACGCCTGCTGTATTTTCGAGTCTCTGGAGTCGATCTGGTCACGCAAGAACGAAGGGCCAAACTCCCTATTCAACTTCATGATCCGGTTCCTTGTGCGAGGCAGCTATGTGGTGCTCTCCACTTTTGTGGCCTGTCTGCTGCCCTTCTTTGGGGACTTCATTTCCCTGACTGGCTCCCTATGCATGATGCCCTTGGACCTGGTTCTGGTCCTGGCACTCTTCATCAAGGTCAGTCTCCGAGTTTGACATCTAACTACTTCAGTCTACCATGGTGTGCCTTCATGTCAAATGCAAATGAAAAGCATCACTGCAAAGCAAATCCACTTACCCTCCCAGTGCTGTGTAACAATGTGCAGTGTTGCTCATGCTTTGGGGTGGCTCATTTGTACTTTTGCATTCAATGGTCTTGCTTCTTACAAAACGCTGACAAACATGTACTCAGCACATGCAAATCTCAGGCTGGCAGTCTGGCTGAAGACAAAGAGCTTTGTCTGAACTGGCATCACTCCCCTTGCACCACACATATTTGAAAGGCAAAACCTGCCTTTTGCTGTGCAAAGGCTGAAAGGCAACAGGTTGCATTGCACCATGTCATCCAGTGGTCCCACACCGGTCAACTCCTAGCCTTGCTGTGCCCCCCCCCCCCCCCACCCCCAAATGATGGCAGGTCCATTGCTGATCAGTTCAGTTCGTGAAGCTTGTCTTGGGTGCAATGCAGTTCAAGGGGCACACCATGTCTGCGCCATTCAAGATCTTCAACATTGCACTGGCGTCACTGATGGCTGTCACTTCCATTGCCTCCAGCATTGCAGCCGTGCGCTACATTGTGGTGAGTTCCTGCTGCCTGCCTGCATGCATGCCGCCACCCACTCATGACTCACCCTTTCCTGGTATGTGAATGAGCATTGCAGCCGTGCGCTACATTGTGGTGAGTTCCCGCTGCCTGCCTGCATGCATGCCGCCACCCACTCATGACTCACCCTTTCCTGGTATGTGAATGTGCATCGCTTCCGGCATTGCAGCCGTGCGCTACATTGTGGTGAGTTCCTGCCGCCCGAAAGAAAAGTACAAAAAGCTTACGCTATTCAGCGATCATACTGGGAGCCTCCAGAGGTGGCAGCCCTGAGCCCTGCTGCCTGCATGCAATGCAACCACCCACTTGTGACCCACCTGGCTTGGTGTATGTGAATGTGCATGACGGCCATCAGCTTTGTCTTGCTGCTCTTTGCTCACCAGTTGTCAACATGTATGAGTACCTGTGGCATAGCAATGTCAAACTTGGCAGACAACTCAGTTGCATAAGCTTTGTGCTTTAGTTTCTGTAAGCGGTGTGATGCTGTATGGGCTGCCATCCGCACATTGGTGGGATCTGTCAGATCTGTGACTTGTCTGGCTATCAATGTCATGTTGTTTTGCGTGCAGGTAGATGCCATCAACTATCATGTGTTTGCCAATGTTTGAGGCAGAGAATGACCTTTGGCATGATTTGGGTCCACATTGCCATGTGAGACACACATGCTACATACTCAATTCGAAGTCCGGCCTTGCAGAAGAGCGACGCAACACATGCTGCTATGACTAGCTTCAACTATTGGTAAATGTGCAATGCTTCACATAGCTTGTGCAGCATTGCACTCTTGTACAGATTTCCGGGCTCAAGTTCATGGGATTAGCTCTGCTGGCCACATGCAATGTTTTCACAGCGCAACACCTTTGTGCTGCATGCGATAGTGTTGTCAATGGCCAGCGCCATCACTATCAAACAATCAAAGTACAAGCAGTGCGTACATTTCTTGCAGACTTCCGAAGTTCACCATGCCTAGCTCTTGGCTCAGCAATTTCCTTTTGTACATGTCCTGTTGTACATAACGAGTTGCAGCCGCTGTCTTGAGCATGCATTTATGAATGAGCCCTTCTTGTATGCGTGATGCTGCCCTATCGCTGTCCATTATGTCTTTTGAGACATAATGAGTCGAAAGACATAATAAGTTCCAATTGTAAAAAAGAACAGCTCGGTATCTGCCTGCTGCCATGATCACTTTTCAGGACGGTCAACTTACAGTAAGGTCAATTTACGTCGAAGCAAAGCATCATCCAGTGTACTTTAAGGCTAGCAGTTACTGGCAGAGATCTGATTGACTGCATCACAAAACCTGACGGAAAGATTGTTGCAGCTTGCATGTGTTTGATGTGCAGGGCACAAACTTGGTGTCTGCGGTTCATGTGTTCATAGCAACTCTGCACAAGTACTAGTGTGTGCTTAAGGCAGCTTATGTGTATGCATACATGCGTGACAGTCAGAAAGCAAAATAATTGGATAGTTATGTTAGCTCCACTCCTGCTCAAAGTCACCCTCAGATATGCTGCAGCAGCACTTGAGCTCTGGGCTGCTGCCTCAGCCCCCCCCCCATAGTTGCCAATTAGTGTAAACCCATTCCCCGCCAGTTTGTTGCAGCAGTCACTTGAGTGCCTGCTTTGACTGCGTCATTTGATGCACTGGGTTGAGCATCATCACATCAGCTGCATTTGTTCTGTCATCAGTGGAGGGCTGTTTGGTGAATGCCCTAAGTTCAAGTGCCCTCGCGTTGTGCTTCTTCAGGAGGTCCTGCAGTCCAGACATAGCATCAATACAGCCATGTCACAGCACACACCACAGATCCACAGCACAGACCAGGGCCAATCTTCAGCTACATGAGCACGCTCTGCATGCATATTGTGGTGCGCACATCATCATTGTGGTGCGCACATCATCATCGTGGTGCGCACATCATGATTGGTTGTGGTGTGCACATTAGCCATGCTAGCATAGTCGCATGGCACCTCAGACCTCACATATGTACACAGCAGAACAGTAGGTGTCCTGTTCCTGCTGCACAAGGCAAGGGAAATTGCAGTGGAGATGTGCTGCTTTACTCACAGGGACATCCACCGTTAAGATATTGCCATCTTGGACAATGACTCTGCCATTGATGATGTTGAGGTCCACTTGACCCGGTCTGGTGAATACCAAAGCCTCTACCAAATCATGATGCGTTCCTGGAAGCACAAACAGTGAGTGTCATGACGGGTGGATGCAAAGGTAAGCCGGAAAATTGAGGGCAGGTCTAAAACGCTTGCCGAGCCAAAACCACGTAATGCAACAACCTACAATCTGCAACAAGTAAGCCCCAAAATTACTTATGTGTCTGTATGACACATGTATGTGTCTGTATGACACATGTAGCATATTATACATACAAAATGTGTACTAGATATGAGTGCACGGCATGCCTGGTACAAGCAATGAAGGCAGACCTGCAAAGGTGAGGGTGTCAGTTCGCCAGGCCACCAGGTCTGCTGCCATGCCGGGGGCAATCATGCCGATGTCATCTCTGCCCAGGTTCTTGGCACTGCCTTGTGTGCCCACCAGTAGGGCCTCTCTGGCCGAAAGCCCTGCCACACCAAACAGAAGTGGATTGAAGTGCAGAATGCGAAGTGCATACCATCCAAACAGAAGTGGGTTGGAAGTGTAGGATGGAAACCGGACACCAACTAAACAGAAGTTAACCAAAGTGTAAGATGAGAACCCGCACATCAACAAAACAGAAGTGGGGTCGAAGTGAAGGACAGGTACTGCATTGCAGAAATACACAAAGCAGCCTGCTGAGGTGTACATCCAGGATATCAGTGTTGTTTGGGACTCAATGATGGACATAACACAGCAAGTGTTAAGCTTTGCAGTGATTCTAGCAACATAGCTTTGACTTGAGTGTCGCACAACGAGTAGAAAGCCTGGCGGCATAGCTTTGACACTCAGTGTCTCGCAATTAGGAGTGAGCGTGTTTGAGATCCTTGAAGGGCGTGTCAAGTCATGTGGCGAACTATGCAGACAGGAATTTGCTGTTGATGGATGTGAAAGACAACAGGAGTGCATGTTGAGACTCATGGCTGTAGACAACAGGTGCACTTGGCACAGAGTCGTGCTAAACGCCATGTCAAAATGCTGTGGAGAAGCAACAGCCTGATAGAAAGAATGAGCAGATCCACAGGCTGTTAACACAACACTCAGTGTGTACTGCATCACAGACCCAAAATGCTACTCGAGTTCACCAGGGGCACCCTCCCCCTTCCCCCCCTTTGAGACGTGGGATGAGGGATGTGAGGGCTCAGTCACTCTGTGCGCACACACAATCTGTGTGCACATACCCACTTAAACAAGATGCCCACTTGGATTCAAGAACACCTTGCTGGGATGATCCACAAGCAGTCAAAGAAGAAGAAGATGGCAATGCAAATACAGCTTGCATTTGAACATCAACCGAAGCAGCAAGGGCACCTTTGGGGTTGCCCCCGCTGCGCTGTAGGTATGTGGCAATGCGGCAGTCATCCATCAGGTTCACAGTCTCATTGCTGGAGCTGCCGTCCACACCCAGCCCTACTTTGCCATTGGCATCCAGAATGCCCCGCACCTGCAAATGCATCACACATACCTGGTGACAGACATGCACACCTGGTGCAGATGATAGACTGTAATGCAAGTGTAAAAGGAGCTGACAGGAGTGTAACAGGAGCGTTACATGAGCGGACAGAACTCCAGCAGACTTGCAACACAAGCATCACAGCAGTGCAACAGAAACTCACACGATTGTAAAACGCAGGCGACACAAGCGTCACAGGAGTGTGATAGGAGTGTAAAAGAAGCTGACTGGAGTTTGACAGGAGTATAAAAGGAGCTGACAGGAGTGTGACAGGAGCTTACTGGGCAGATGCCATCTGCAAGTCTGGAGTTGGAGCACGGGCAGTGCGCAACACCCACTTGCCACTCGGCAAAGGCTGAAACATCATCAGGCGTGAGCTGACACCCATGGGCAATCCAGGCATTGCTCCTATTCCATCCCATCTTCCTGTCACAACACACAAAACGCCGTCATTACATGTAACTATGATTGTCTCCGCTATGTTGATATTGTGTGACTGTTGGGTTGTGTGCTGTGACCGCACACAACAGATGTTTTGCTGGGTGTGAAGATGTACATGCCTGCCTTGCAGCTGAGCGAGAGGCCATGCACTGTGTGCAGCATAGTTGTTTGAGCAACAGTACAAGTTCCAGCGCTATTCTGAGTCAATGCTGAGTAGGAGAGACAAGTGGACCAGTCATCCCAGCACTCTCAACCTCTTACGCACATTGGCTTGGCAATTGCTGTTATCAGGTACCACGCTTCGTGCAGCAGAGTTCAGTGTGTTATAGCGCATGGTTGCCAGTTGTTGACAAGATGGACTCAAGTGGGAGGGAGCGCATTGGTCAGCAAGGGCCAAAAACAGTAATGGCAGGGTTGGGCTGTAGGAGGCAACAGTTCTTTCAAAACTTTTCCTAACCAAAATATAAATTGACCTGTTATCCCTTCAGATAGTGCAAACAGTCAAAGCCTGACTTGACAAAAAAATGCAGTATGGATGGCAGGCGTAGTGACACCTTCAAGCAAGAAGAGGAGCACTCACTCCATGAAGCCTGCAGCTCCTGTACCAAATTTCTCTTGGCAAAATTTGGTCCACTCCTGCACACCATACACACCACTGAGCATCCACACCTCTAACTTTTTGACGTGTCAAAAGCCCTGATGCAAAGTAAGTGCGTTTGACTCAAATGAACTGCCAAAGCTATGTAGGAAGGAGCCATGCATGCTTCTTCAACCGAATGCATATCAGGCTGCACCAAACATGTGTGACCAACAGGCAAGCATGCAGCAAACTACCGCATCCCACAGACTACCACATCATGCAAATATTACTCTGAGTCATGCATCAATGCATTAGCCACTCCAGCAGTTGCATCAACCAAAACAGTGTACTGCCAACACGAATGGTCATACCGGGTTTTCGGCCACATGTGTATGCAGCTGCACTCCCTTGTACTTGCTCGCCAGCTCAGCGACATCCTTGTACATCTTCTCACTGTTAAACTCAGCTCCCAGAGCTATCTTCAGCATGGAATACCTGCATCAGACCTCAACATCACTGTGCCATGCCAGAGGCAGGTGCAGCAATGAGCTGCTGCATGCAGCTTTTGCATGTCTTGTGAACTCTTTGTTGGGCAGGTGGCATACATTGTCTACGTGACACAGGCTTCCTTGTACAAATTACTGTGCATCCAGGTCAGCTCAGCTTCATAATGGCCGACACTTGTGCAACATGCTCTGCAAATGCTATTGAGTCAAAGGGGTGTGTGGTGAAGTGGTCATGTTGCAGGCAATGTCTTTCAAAGCATTTGAGGAGATTGAGTATCATGCAACGTGAGACTTGAGGAAACTGAGTATCATGAGGTGTGAAACAAATGCACATACAGTAGAAAGTGGTCCGCTTGTTTCAATTGTCCCACTGAAGTGAAGAGGGAGCAGAGGCACACCGTTTGTCATCATGAAACTCCTCTATGCATCGCTTCATGTCCTTCAGGGCATCAGCTTCATCTTCTAGCAGGGCGGGAGGGCAGGGCCTCCCCGGCACAGCGTCCCCTTTGTTTGTAGTAGCCCTAGCAGGCTGAAACCTGAAAGCAACAATGCTGAGAAATGCAACACAAGCATCTGACCATGAAATGCATTTCAGCGCACAGTGAGAATGTAACTTGCCTGTGATGTGTAATCCTCTGGTTGAGCAACATTTGAGCAGGGCATTGTTCAATATCAGGTATGAGGGGCGGGGGGTGGGGGCGGGGGTGGGATAGGGAAGGGGGACAGGGCCTACCTAATGCCAACTTCCCTGGCAGCTCTGATTGCATCGTCCAGCTTGACATCATTTGGGTTGACATATTGATCATCACTGCTGGTTGTGCAGCCGTTCATGACAAGCTGAGTCATCTCTAGCTTACAAGATAGGTGTACATCTTCAGCCTGCAAAGCCACATGACAGGTTTGTGTTATGAATCTTGCTGGCAGGCCATGCAACGCATCATTCTGGCATGAATGCTATCAACATAGCGCTTTGGCCTGTCCAGAGCAAAACTTGCAGTGATGCAAGGCAAATGGGCATTTGAGTTTTGCTTACCAGCATTTGCAATTTGGTACATCATCAACTGCCAACGTACATGTTTTGTCATGAGTTTTCCATTTTGCTTGGGCTCCTTACCTTGAGCTCACACCAGGCAGGAAGGCAGGCTTCCCACCACCCATATAGGCTTTCATTAGTACCTCTGAGCCTAGTCAAGCCCTACAGGAAAGTTGATGCAAAAACCATCAGACATGTGTCTCCATCATTGCAGGTGCTGCAGTAGATGACACTACTGAGAATGATGGTGAGTAGGACGCAATGCAGCAAATGGCTGAGGGTAGCATAAGCAAATAATGAATTGCTTGAGCACTTAGCTCTGCATGCCTACCTGGTACATGTGGTGATGGCAGCATACTAGTCCTGGGATCACTATCCTGTTGGAAAGGTCCAATGTGCTTTCGGCAATTCGAAGCTCTGCTGGGATGTCACGAGTCTTGCCGACCCATTGAATAACGTTGCCTTTAATATATATGGCAGCATCCGCAATATCGCCATATTCGTCGTTTAACGTTGCCAACATTTGGATGTTCTTGAGCAGCATCGTGCCCGAAGGAGGTAACGCTGGATATCCAGCCCTGCTGGTACCCAGCGGCGTTGCCCATATCCCCTGTGGTGGCGGACATGTCTTGGTCAAACTGCCAGAGATCTGAGGCTTGACTCGACGCTCAGCAGAGAAAGACTGTCCCATGGTCTCTCACTTCAAATAGGTTGTGTAGCACAGGAGTCTTGCAGCACAAATCAATTTGATAGACACTGTAACTGCGTACCAAACGATCAGCAATTTTGCTCTCTGCAGGTGCTTTACGCATTTTACGCAATGCAACGCTAATTGTTCTATTACTAATGGCCGTTAAATCGTAAAGCTCGAACAACGAAGCAAGGAGAGGCTGCTGTGACATTTGCTGGCAGGCCATAAATTCAGCACGAGTTCCTGAGAGTGACCCCTGAGACTACACTTGCATGCTCCTTAACTCTTTAGTAAGTTAGACCTGTGTTGCAGACCTCACCGACCTAACAGCAAATTGTATTTCACTGTTCAGCCAGTCAGCATCATTCATGTGAGTCTCCTGCTGCTGTTGACTTGCAGACAAGTAATTGTCTGCATGTCGGACTAGTACATGTTGCATAGTAACTACACGGAGCTGTACTGTACCAGGTGATTGTTGATAGCAGGAAAGTAAATCACAAACAGAAACCGTCACCAATTGTTGGCTTGCAAGACAACAGGGTTGAGACCAGGGACGGCGCTGCTTGTGTAGATGTTTGTCGAACTAAATTTAACGCACAATGGATCGCGCAGCCTAACAAACCCTTTGCTTGACTGCATGCTGTATCTGACATAATATCTCTATGATCCAGGCATTTTACCAAGCTCTGCAAAACAGTGTATCCTTGAAAACGTGTATCTGAGATCCAATCTACCAAGGAAACTTCACAGCACAAATTGGTGCACCACCCATTGAAAGATAGAATGAGATTTGCTGACGATGAAGGGGTTTTGCAAGAGACCATGGGGAGTGCCTTGCCATTCTCCAAGAAACAGCTTGTGCGGCATTTATCAGGACTGTTCATGTGCACATTGCATGCAGCAATGCTGCACGCAACTCGCTCACAGCCTGTGAAGTCGACAGCAGCCTTGTTTGGCTTGGAGCTGCTGTGAACTACAGATCTTAGCAAAGCAGCCTCTGTGGCGCATCCTGACAGTGGAATTCTTACTACTGCCATTCGCTTGCGCAGTCGCTGCTCTTTGACTAAACTGTCATTTGGCCTAAACATCAGTTCAGCCATCTCCAGGTCATGCTTTTCCAGGATGGGCATGCCCTCCAAAGCATCATCTGGCCAGTCTACTTGTGTGCTCATCATGAAGTCAGGGTACTTGGCCTGAGTCTCTGGACCGCACCAATCCAGGTTCAAGAACCGAACTGAATATGTGCCATCAGATTCTGTCCTGCAGCTAGGCACATGTCTTGTGGACATCACGTGTGGACCAGCGCAGAAGTGCAACTGGCTACACTTGACAGATGTTTCACAAACAGACAGTAAGACTGGCTGCTTGAGCAAACAGCTACAGACGCACAAGTTGCAGACATTCAGCCGCAACTGCTCAGCTCATGTGTCATACAACACTTTGCAGAGTGCATGCTTGGGATGTGTTTGACAAGGCATTACGGCTGAAGAGCGCAACCAGACTTGCTTGGGCAAATGCTGACGCAGTAGAGCTATGCTGTGCAACAATTGTTGGACACTGGTCTACCTGTCAGTGCAGAGCAACAATTACACCAGACTGTCTTGGGTCAGATTGGCAGGCCTGGAGCACTTTGAGGCACCTGACTGCTCTTGACAATTCACATACTGCACAACTGGCTAGTCCACTGCATACTGTGTAAAAGACTACAAACAAGCTGATAATCAGTGACAAGTAAGATGAGAAGTGTGCCATGGAGCCCGTACCTGAAGATGAGATTAGGCCTTCGGTTGTCCCCATGTCGGTACTTGTTGATAGCATGCAGCTTTTTCACAGCTACTTTGACAGCAGCCTCTAGTTTGGGATCTGCAAGCTGAGCTGGGGTTGCATGCTCCAGACTTTGCCATGGGTCTGTGAGCAGCTGCATGTCCACCTGCAAAGGCACAGCAGACAGCGTTGTGAGCATATTGCAGGTGTCACAAGCAACAAAAGGCAGAAGCTGTCAGCCGGTGACCAACTTGAGCAAGTTGGTGACTGCGTTGTCGTTACATAATGCACCCTGCTGCTGCTGGCAATTCCCAGAAGAGTCACACAAGGCGCCCTTTTGCTCCAGCGATGCAGCCTTGAATGATGCTGCAGGCGTTGCTGTTTGGAGCAAGTTTTTATACCTGAGTGAAGCCACCAGGCATAGGGTACACACCCAGCAGCTCGGGTGCTAAATGCTGACTTGCACACTCCACATGCACCTCCTCTGGATATGGAAGTTGTGTAAACTTCACAATAGCTGGTTGCTGCTGTGGCAGGATCGTAACATGATAAATCTGCTGAAGACCAGATGTGGTGATGTGTGCATACCTGCAGAACAAGTGGATCCTGTGTGAGCAAGTCACAAGACCAAAGTGACACAGCTGCAGTTCAGAAGCTAGACCAGCCAACAGTGCATGCATTCAGAAGACTGGGAGGGCAACGCAAGGCCCTCAAATTTTTGCTGCTGATGCAGAAACACAAGGCTAACATTCACGGAATGTCAAGCCAAAAAGCCTGTGTTATCTTGTGAAGTACAAGGGCCGGCAGGAAAGAACCCAAACACCCTCAAGAAGCAAAACATGCAAAGTATGCTGTACATGACAACTTGTACCATTGAGTCAAGCTGTTTGTCCTTCACCAGGCAGGCTGTACCAACAGTGGAAGATGGCAAGTGAAAACAAGGGTTGAATGCATTCACCTCAGTGTGTCATGCAGTGAGTACGGTACCCCCAATGTCAGCCTTTCAGAGCGTTGCATTGGAGCCTGCTGCTCCCTCAAGAGTTGCGCTCAGAGTAAAGCTTGTTTGCAGCCAGCACCAGACTCTTCAGCATGCGTGCTGTAGCTGCAACATGTTGAGGATTGGCATGCAAGAGCGCACTGAAGTGGACCCCATGAGTCAGAGGCTCAGCACATACTCTATCGGTCACAAACAGGGCATACACCCTGCACAAGGTAAACGTTTTGATTATTATCATCATTCAGGGAATGATAGGAAATGGTTGCACGTCCCTATGCTGTACCAGTGCTTGATCATCAGAAATGCAGCCATGAGTGGATGCTGAGTGGAACCTCCCCAAGCTTCCAGTAGTTGCAAGCATGACTAGAAGTGATGCCCAAGTCAGGGGGAACTTGTGAAAGCCAAATTGACATGGCTTACATGAGCACATCGCCTACAAAAGCCACCCCAAGACATGGCATAGCTGACAGCTTGAAGCGCTTCTGCTTCTGGTCAGCCTGAGTATACACCATCATGCTGTACTTTCGAAGAAGTTCCAGTGTTGGTTCAACATCCTCTTCTCTTGCCCATCCCTCTGTTCCTGCATTTTTTTATAACAGTAATAACAACAATGATGATAATAGCAAAAAAGATAATAAAAATGATGATGATGATAACAACAATAATAATAATAATGACACTTTCCAGCTCATGATGAGCTAGGTATGTGCAAGGCGAAGTTCCTACATATATGAAACACAACATGAGATGCACTAAATTACAAGCAGTACATGAATTCCAAAACGCACCCAACAGCCAGCGTAAGCTCTAGAGGAATTCCTGACCTTCAAGCAATAGAACCTCAGAAAAGCCGGTGAGCACGTCATCCGTCACAGGGTAATTGCCGTAACCGGTATCTTCAGCATCCTGCACATGCAATCAACAAAGTGGTAAGCTGACAAGGCTGTGTTCTGTGTGACTAAGACCGCGGCCACACCTGTGTGGAATGCGAGGCGTCCAAACTTGACTTGACATCAGCTGCTGCGTAATCCCATAGCAAACCGCTCAGGAATCTTCTAACTATTGCCATCCGCTTATCCTCAAAGTCGTCACTAGATGGCTGATAGGAGTCCTGGCTTTGTAAGTCCACTCCAAGGTCTCGCAACAGCACTACTGAGTCCTCGTCTAGCTCAGACTCAGGAATGGGAGTTCGATAGCTGGGTGACATCAGCGCATTGAAGTCAATGACTCGTTGGCAGATCCAGTGGTCTAGTTGTACATGCTTACAGTTGTCCCGAAATTCACCAAAGGTCTTGTGAATTAAGACAGCAGGAGGCCCCTGCAAACATCAAGATTCAATTCAAGAATTCAGCTTGGGAGTATTGCAAACAAACGTTGGCTATACAGCAGGCAATGCACACATTTGCAGACGCCAATTGAGGTGGCATGGACATGTACCGTGGCACTGGCGGGCCGATAGCAACTGAACAGCTGGATTTCATCATTCTGAAACATATGGAACTCCTCCGCAAAGTCTTTGGAATCTGGCAAGTCTTTAAGGGCGGCAATCCTGGGTGGAAGTGCCGGGTCAGAGGATTCTGATGGCCCAAGCATACCTGCATGCAATATGCCAGTTGGGTTGGGTGAAAGTTTGTTTCAGGTGCGTGTGGTCTGGAAGTAATAGCATCTTTTCAAGTCAGGTGCAGCTCTCTCTCATACCAGACATTGCCATTTGTAAGATCAACAGCAAACCCTCAAGCCATAAACGCAGCGGAGAGACTGCGTCCGAGCTTGAGTCTGACAGAACACGCATGCACGACTGCTACATGATGTACATGCTGAGTGTGCTGAGATTTGCAAAGCAGTTTCTAAGGCCACAATTCAGGCTGGGAGGCAGCATTGGCTGTGCTGGCAAGATTAGTGAGGATGCAAGCAAGCTTAGTGTGTCCTCTCAGCACAGAAATCCTCAAGCCACAGACAAGGCTGACAGACCACATTGGTTATGCACAGAAGCTCTGAAAAGATGCATGCCAGGATCGAAAAATCACAGCAGACCCTCCAGCCACAGAAGAGACTGAGGGGCCACATTTCTTCTGCCTAAAGCCTTGTAAAGATGCTGCCAAAATGTCTGCATAGTGTCTTGTCAGTCAGCCTGAGACATCTCATGATACATCTGGTGCATACCTTGAGAGCCTGCACTGGGTGTGAACACATAAGCTGTGCCACCTGCTAGCATGTCACCATTCTCTAGAAGCAACTTGGGGTTGTCTTTTGGTGAAAGACTACCCACCCCCCTGTTGAACTTGCGGCTGCAAGCATCCAAAACCATGGCTGCTGTCTTCTCCGGATCAGCCAGAAGCTCGATAGGACCAAGAGATCCGTCATTAAGCTCAATCACAATATTTGGCATCATTGCGAGCCCTGAGGTCAAACTTGATGGTAGCTCTTGAAGGGTACTCAGTAGATACACAGCCCTGAAGCTCCGCAAAACAACGCAAAACCCGCGTCACATTGCTAAATTCGGGGCAGACCTTCATGGTTCCACGTAGTTCAACAATGACTTGCACTCTCGTTGCTTCAGTTTGCAACTGTGGCTTTACGGTCGCTCCACTGCTGATCATCCAAGACTGCCGTAATCGTAAAACTTCTGATCCAAAATGAAGGGTCTTGCTGGTTTGGCGACACAAAATATCCCCACACGACTGTGTCAGACGCAGCTTCCTGAAGAAGAAGAAGAAATATTTTACATGTTTCGGCCAGACAACACGTCCGATCACATGCAGCAGGGCCTAATGACCCTGCATCATATCATCAGTTTGCAACAATAATGTTTGTTTGTGAACACCCCA
>JAABUK010002355.1_pt1 | contig 34045 bp, 38 predicted proteins | sample 5559141 | NCBI WGS metagenome assembly JAABUK01 (sample SAMN10711869, study PRJNA513367) | rock metagenome | isolation source: Antarctica rocks | place: Antarctica: Victoria Land, Pudding Butte nord | collected 2016-01-03 | reverse complement strand
TGTGATGGCTGGTCTCACCTTGACTGTTGTATGTCTCCAAACAGGAGGACGATTTGATGATTCCTCCAGGTCTGGGTTTGCTGGCTTTAGCAGCAGCGCATCCAGCTGGACAAGACTCAGAGGCATACAATGTCTTCAAGGAACATGTGCTGTATGCTGGTGGAACATTTCTGACAAGGTAACTTCTCCTACCTTGTAAGCATGTGCTAGCTTGTCAGCATGAAACAATGAGACACAATGACTATGCAAGCTATTATGCTTGAGTTGCTTGATTGTGCACGGCACATACCTGTATGTTGTACGCTATTGCTGTTTGTTGTGCAGGCTGCAGCGCCGTGCAAGCGACTTTCTTGCACTTGCTGACCATGGCCGCATGTGTTCCAGCGTTGCTCAGTATGCAAGAGCTGCTCACTACTACCGGTTGCAAGCTGTGGATTGCTACAGCAAGTCTCCCTTGGACCCCGAGTTTGATTTGGACAGAAATCTGGTCAATGTTGCGCAGGCAATGTATCACGCCTGGAATGAGACAGGTATGGTGGTAACTCTTGGCCTATGTAGGTGCAGGCAATGCGTTCCTTTGAAACTGTTTTTGCTGCAATGATCAGGAGTGATGCCCATTATCAAGACCAATGGTCTGTGCATTTTGCATGTTGGACCACTCATATCTCTTTGATGTTTGACAGTGGTTAGGGGCCTACAGGCCTGTAGGTCTCAGGAGTGGTCAGGGACGTACAGGCCTGAGCTGTGACTTGACTTTTGCCCACAGGTGAGCTGATGATGTTGCAGCAGGCCCTTTCATGGGCCATGTACTTGATGGAAAGGATCAACAACCTCCAGAACATGTCAGCGTATGTGTGCGACTACACTCCCAGCAACATGAGTCATGTGTGTGAAATGCTGAACCACCCAGATGCTTGCCAGCTTAGCGATCTGTGGCCTGAAAACTTTGATGTAAAGCTGCTGCGCATTGCGGCCACATTGTTGAGTATTCACAGGCTTGATCAGGGCGGTGCTATATATCAGTGGCTGCAGAGTAGAATTCAGGTGCTAGCACATTGCAAATGTATATGTCATGCAACAATGAGCATTGCACGCGTTGTGCAGATGCAAGAATCGTCTTGCTCATAGCTATGAACACACACCCCTGGGTGCAACTCTTACAGCAAACTTACTTGAGTTGTCCTGAATGCCAATGGTGCATGAGTGATCATCTTTGCGACACACATTCTAGTACAGTTGTAGGCCCTGCCTAATTAGCACCAAACAGATCTACTGCTTTCCAAACAATTTAAATTCTGTCCCTGCACATGTTGCAGTATATGCACAGCCTCGATGAAGCTTGTGTTTGTTTTGCAGAATGCTCTAGCACTTGAGGCTGCATTTGAACTCATCCTCAGAAGCAATGCTGAGGCTGCCTCCCAAGAGCCTCCTCTGCCGCCATCCTTGCTTGCTGTTGTACAAACAGGCTCAGATGGAACAGTAGGTCAAGAGAGCCCAAATCGAGCATGGGCAGCATCTCCAGCACTCCCTGCTGGGTTGGGAACACAGCATCTGCAGTATTTTGCTGGCCTCAGCTCCACTTTGTTTAGGCTCAGGAGGTTTACCGCAGGCATTGCATTGCTCAGAGCTTCTGCACACATACTCAGCATGGAGTCTGCATGCGAAGATGTAGCATACCGCTCACTTCTTGCCGAGTTTGCTGCTGCGTTGCTAGTACAGGTGAGCCTGCAAATGCGGATGTTGTGAATGTAAGTGTGCTCGTTTGCAGAACCTGCCAGTGACTTATTGCTGGCACATGTGAAGAAGCTCAAGAGCATCAATCTACTGAATTTATGCCATGCTTAACTGGTTCATTTTAGTATGCTGCATTGTAGCCACATTGTATGCACCAAACCACAGATTGTAGCACCATGCTGCAGCAAGTGCATGTTTTCTTAGCATGGGGTGCATGTATCGTTTGATTGACATGGCATGCAGGCCAAATTTGCGGAATCTTTTTGCAGGCCAAGCACCTCTACAGACATGAAGTGCCTAAACAGGCTTTCTTTCTGTTTCATGAAGCCATGGTATTGGCCTCGCATCACCAGCTAGACAACTCCTTGTTGAAAAGCTCACGGACAGGCATGGCTTGGTCCATTCTGTATCTGGTGAACAAGCTTGGATGCAAATCTCTTGTCCTGGTGCGCCCATGCTGTACACTACCACTCAACAGCTGCGCAGTTGACATTTTCTGACCAGTGAGCACGTCTTATCAATGCAGCTGCCCTCGTCATTGTTGCTTTTCTGTAGGTTCAATTCTGTGCTTGCATTTTTTAGACCATTTGTGGATTGGTGTGTGCTGAGGTTGCAAGCATGCAGAAAGATGGTCAAGAAATCTCCATTGATTTGGGGCTAGCTGAGTCTTACGGCAAGCTGGCATTGGGGAAAGCTGCAGACAGAGCCAAAGCTGTGGATGTTTTGGCCCATGTAGCTGAGGCACAGTGCTTGTTTCAGCTTGCTAAGCGAAGGTGCGCTGCCCATCAACATTGGTGTCTGACACTTAGAGTGCATGAGGTGTCTGATCATCCCATCAGCCGTGTCAGTGGTTTCCTGCTAATTTGCGCACACGTGTAGTAATGCAAGCGTTGCAAATGGAAGCACTGTGTCATCTTTCAAACACTTACACCTTGTTGCATGGTAGCATTGAAGGTGGGTTCAGCTCTGCAGGTATGAGGAGGTGTACAATCTTTCAATGGTCCAAGCCAGCAGCGACCAGAAGTATGGGGTACATGCCGTTTCTGCACTTGTGAGCATTGCAGAGATGTTGCTGAAGATGGGTTGTACTGATCAAGCCCAGCAGACAGCCATGATTGCAGCCAAGCTGCTGAAGCAATACCCATCATCACCAAATGTCCCAGTGAACATGCATGCCGAAAAGCAATTGCGGATTCTGAAAACACAAGTGTACATTTGTGTGGAGAGCTCAGACCTGGAAGGGGCAAAGCGCTACCTACAAAGTCTCTCAGATCTTTGTGAGACCACAGGTATTGGTCAGCCAGGCTTTGTCCAAAGGTATGACACTTCCTGTGTACGCAATGTCAAGCTATGCATTTGTGGCTTGAAGCCCACAATAATGCTGCTGATGCAGATATCTTCATGGACTTGTAGCCGCAAGTTGTGGTCGCTCATTTGAAGCTCAGAAATACTTCAGAGCAGCCCTCGCAGTTGCACAGCAACTGCCAGATAAACAGCAGGAGGCGCAAGCTGTCACAGCCATTGGCACCCTCATGTGCTTCTACCATCCAGGCATTCAGAAGCAGGAGGATGGCTGGAACTTAACAGGTGTGCAGCCACCTATCTGCATGACACAGCCCTTCCAAGTGCTTCTGGGGTACGTTGCAGGATTTTTTGCGGCGCAGTGATATATACAGACTCAAAAGTTGTCAAGTCATGCCCCATGCATCACTCTGATACATTTGTAGTGGCAGCATTCAACTGCTGTCTGTAGCTTCAAATCTGTAGCTTGTCGGCTGTGATGAGCAGCACTGCAATGCAATGTACAGTCTCGTATTGGGAATCTAAAACATGTCAAGGACAACTGCAGGGGTCTGACGCTGGCTCGGCTAGTTGAGGACAAGCTGTGTGAGGCCCATGCTGCCAAGAGTATGCTGTCCTTTTTATCATCACACCAGCACCATCCAAGGTGGCAGCCTGAGTATCAAGCACAGCAGCAGACACTGCAAGATACCTTGGACCATGTGATTCATCATGTTGGCAAAGCATCCGTGAACAGTTACAGGAGGCTGCACTGTCCTCCACAGGCGTTGCAAGTGCATGCGACACTGAGGCAATGAAGATGCTGCAGGGCACATCAATAAGCATATGCGGTGTAGCATACATGCACAGAATCTGATGTGCTTTGGAATGCACGCGATATAAACAGCATGACAAAGGAAGCCCCTGCATGACACAACGTGTCTTAAAGCAATTTGTTCAGCAGGGGCCTGCAGGCCTGAGATCCTCAATGCAGTTCTGTGAATTGTCAACAAGCGGTACAGCAGATTTCACATAGTAGAGATGTAGCAAAGCTTTTATGGCACATGCTGTTGTGACACGCTGTACATCAGCAAACGGAGGACGACCCAAGAAGGGAATTCCTGTATCAATCTAACTATTTTCCCCCCAACTTAACGCCACATGAATATCACAAGGTGCAAACATTTGCTTGTGCAGTGGCATGCATGCTGCAGCTCTTGTATATGTGACCGGCATTGAGGGTTGTGCAAATCACACAAGTCCAGTCTACTGCTTTATGTTGGCGTTTGACGACGGTCCTGACGTTCCAGCAGGATTGTCGTCCGACACCGAGAGCACCTTGTCTTTGCACCCAAGTTTGAGTGTGTCGGATTTGAGTGACGAAGACCACGCCAGCACAGACGAAGTCACAGACGCGTCACCATCCGCATTTACAAGGCTCAAAAGCTTGCTGCAGCAGAGAGATGTCCAACTGAGGGTTGATCAACACGAAACAGCACCAGAAGCTTTCCGAACAGAAGCGAGCGAGGACCAGCTGCTTACAGTTAATAGCGCCTGCATTGATCTGCCAGACTTGGCACGTCAGTGTATGTGTACTAAAAGCATGCTCACCTGTGTTCTTCTGCACAGGTTGAGTCGGAGCTGTCACAGTCGGAAGACTGGAGCATCAAAGCCACAAATCCTGCTGGACAGCCAGACAGTCTCCCTTACAATGCATCATCAGTCTTGGTGGGCTATGATCAAGCTGCCACTGCAGCTGCTGAGCACCACACACAGACACAAGAAAGTGCCACTGCTGAATCACCTGCCAAGCTGCTCCAAATTCAAGCACAAGATGCTGCAGATAGAGCAGCACAGCGTCAACAAAAACAACAGCGGGTCCTTCTGCTGCAGCAGACACTGGCAGAGCAGCAACATGCAGCTGGTACGTGCCGTATCTATGTGAAAAGTTGTCTCAATCTGTGCAAAAGGGTTGAATTGTCATCTACATGAGTAACAGCCACATTTTAAACCATTTTAGCCAGAGACAGGCGGCATACAGTGCCTACCTGTTGCACAATGGTCGCCTTGGTAGTCGGCTGCTTGCAAGCAAATGGTGCAGAGCAGATACTGCTGGGACTGAGTAGTGATACACGCTTGTCACAGGTTGCATACAGCATGCATGGAGGAAGTACCATTCCAGTCCACACAGGGCGCATAAGCTAGCAGCTGTAGTACGGCTTCAAGCAGGCATCAGAGCATTTGGAGCCCGGCAGCATGCTTCACACCTCAGACGTCAGCATTCTGCTATTGCTGCTATGGAATCTGCCATGCTCAGTGGCTCAAGATCTCAGCTGCAGGCAGCTGCAGCACAGCTAGTGCAGGCAGGTGTGCACTGTTGTTTTGCTGAAATACTGTCACGGTTTGTTGGATTTTGAGCCAGCCTGGCACAGATGCTGATGTGCTCTGCACGCAAACTGATGAAGTGTCGTAGACATGTGCTTGACATTCGCTGCAGCATGCACACTATGTTTGTGTTTCTTGCCAATCCTTGACCATTGGCACGTCACAGTGGGCGACCACCCCAGCCGCAACAGGCAAACTTCTTGATGTATTGTCATGAGTGCAGGCCTGTCACAGCTCAGCCAGGCGTCAGTCAGAAGCTTTAAGCAGAAAGCAAGCACAGCTTCCATACAGCTCAAACAGGCGGCCCAGGGCGGCAGTGGCGCCCACTGGGAAGAGGCAGCACATCATGCACAGCGCTTTGAGCACCTTGCAGGTATGCTGAGCAAGCCTTCCTTGCTGTAATCATTGCGAGCCTGTAAGGCACCGTCCCCATTCAACTTACAGACAGGAACAGATGTCATGTGCTGCTCATAATGTTGTGCATGCCTTATTCTAACTTCAATCACATCTGACAAAACTGCAACAATACAGAAAAGATTAGCATGGCCCTAACGCAGAGAGGACATACATTACCAGCACGATATCTCTTGCAGCTGCAGCTGTCAAGTATCTGCCATTCTGCCAGACTCCAAAGAAGGCAGATGCTGCACATCACACTGGTGCATCTGAGTAGTGACAACTGCATGTGGTGTGGCTCAGGTGAAATTGCTGAGGCCCAGGATGTGTTCATGGCTCGGCAGAAAGAGGCTGAAGCTGCAGTCATGGCAGCTTTGCGAGGTCAGCACTGTATTGCGCACACATTCTCATCAGCTTCTGACTCTGTCTATGTAGACTCAAGGCGTTCAAAGTGATGCATATTTTCAGCTGACTTGAATCTCCCTGCTGCTTGTCTATACAGTTCCTAGGGGCATAGCAGCATCATATGCATATGCATCCTCCAACAGTGTCTTGTGGCTCAGCACAAACCCATCCACACACAGCATGCCTCGCATCTGCTGTAACCCATTACCATGCATTGCAGCATCATGACATGTGGCTTACTGATTGCAGATGCAAGCCTTGAGAGAGTGCGGTCCCTCATAGCCAAGGCAGCCCTTCTGAACGTGGATCAGCAGAGACTCAGCCAGGCTCAGCAGGCCTGCGTCAACAGGGAGAAGTCAGCAGTGTTAGCGCTGCAGGCTGCACTGCAGGCAGAGCCCTTCAGCATTGACATCTTCAGGCTGCGCCTGCTGGATGCAAGGAGGCTGGGACTGAACACTGAAGCACATTCTGCGCAAGGTAAAGCAAGAGGCATGGTGCAATGTGAGATACCAGCGCAAGCTCCTTTGCAACATGACTGGCATCCTGCGTTCAGGATTCACATCTTGCTTGCCTCTTCAGCACTCAACATGATGATGCTGCAATGTCATGTGTGGTACCGGTGCATGCTCATCTGTCACATGCTTTGGTGCTCTGCCCGGCAGCAGTCGGAAGAGTTCAACAAGACATCCACAGTAAGCTTCACAGAGCCACCAATATGATCAGCTTGAGCTTGCGCCATGGCAAAGCCTTAATGCCCCACATCAATGTAGCTGCTGCAATTACTGCAATATGCAAGCCCGATGGAGCCATTCCTGCTAAGGCGTTCCCGCCAAGGCATTCCCGTCAAAAAACGTATGGTATGCTGTGGCTAAAGGTGATCTTGAGGCGAGAAGACAGAGCATGGCCCGCCAGCTCCAGCATGCTGCAGTCCATGCTGCTGCTGTAGATGTCCAAGGTAAGTGCATGTCTGGCAGGTTGGCACGATCCTGGAAGCTTGAAATTGTTCTAGCGACGGGGAGTGGTCTATATGGCAATCATGGCGTAAGCTGTGGTGCAGCAACTTCAGGCGCTGACAGTGTGACCAAGCCACCTGCTGCATTGCTCTCAGCTCAATTTCATGACTTTAAGCATTTTCACAGGTTGTTTTGCGCTCTTCTGGCGCCGTCAAATGTACCCTGTGTTGTGCGGTCCAACGCTTACCAACACACCAGACCACCACAACATGAACCAGTCAAAGCATAGCGTGTGTGGCATACTGCTCTCAACTGCCAGTCATGCATGCATGGCTTGCAGTGTTCATGTGGCGTTTGCAGATCTGTGCTTAAGGGCAAGACAGCTTGGACTGCTAGGCGAGGCAGTAGCAGCTGAGCAGCTCCTAGCTGAGCGTCAGTCTCAAGCCTCACACACGCTGACAGCAGCCGCCGACAGTGGTAGCGCAGCAGACTATGCCACAGCTGTGGCTGCTGCTCAAGCAGCTGCTGTGCAAGCTGCCGTCATAGCCTTGGCTGCAGCTGCCATGACTACGCGCTGCAACGCAGCTGCAGAGCGGGTAATGAGCGCTGCTAGGGATGGCAGCTGGAGGGAGTTTGCCTTGGTCAGGCAGCAGGCTGCCTTCCTGGGACTATGCGTTCAGGAAGCAGAGACGCTGATCCAAAACAGGCGCGCTGCTGCAGCCAAGACAGTGTCTGAAGCAGTCACAGCCTGCCTGAACTGCTGCACTCTGGACTCACTCAAGTCTGAGCTCAGAGTTACCAAGCTGGCTCGGTCTGCCCAGGATGATAGCTCCTTGGACGTGCCTTGCGCTGCCTGCACAAATTTCCCAACGAAGCAGCACCACCCAGCAGAAACCACTTCTGCCCAGCCGCAGTCAATCAAGCTTGTCCGCCAGACAGTGGACAATCTCTTTCAAGGTGTTGGCGCAAGCCAGGTGGATTCAAGCCTGTATGACGGGCAGCAAGCTCTAGCGCTCATTGCTCAAGCCCTGCAGGCTGCAGATGCGAATGCTGACAATGAGGTGTCTACCAGACCAGGCTCAGGTCAGTCACCTGAAAGAGAAGGACAGTCATGCTCACAGTCGATGCCTCAGTCACACACAGTGTCACAAACGCCGTCGCAACCACAGTCACAGTCACAGTCTCAGACGCAGACACAGTCACAGACAAGACAAGCTACATGGCAGCACTGCATGTCTGCCCTGTCAGGCTTCTTCCCAGAGCAGCACATGGCTTTGTCACAGTCCAGGAGCAGACAGGCGTCCCCACTCAGCAAGCCTATGCAGACAGTGCCCAGAGACGGTCACACAGACCTAGCAGCAGCCTTGACAGCTGCAAGGGAGCTGGGCCTGCTGCAGACTGTCAAGCTTGCGTTGTACACACTGCAGACCCACCTGGAGATGCAGGTGCAAGAGCAGCAAGCAGTCATGGCAGAGTTTGATCTGCCCTCGGCAGAGCACCCCAAGGACTGCACAGCAGCTTGGCATAATGGGCGTAGCTCAGAACAGCGTCTGTGGCAGAGCGCTGGCCCAAATGGGCAGACAAGCACAGGGGAGTCATCTGGGCATCGGCATAATGTGTCTCATGTTGGGCAAAAGCACGTAGCAGGGCCTGAGTCACTGCAACAGGAGGGCAAGTTGGTGCAGCAGCTCATTGCAAAGCTTCAGAAGGGTGAGCTCCCAATAACTCAATGTGCTTGAGGATCCATCAAAACTGTTCTTCTGCGCTTGGCGTGCCTTGCTAGTATGTTGATGGTCATCTGTGTATTCACACAAAGCCTGATGTTGGACAGCTTTGAACAATGTCAAGCTGTGCCTTTTCAGGCTGACTGATGAGTTTCTGCCTGCCTGCCTGTCTATATTGATGACAATGTGCCGGTGCATCCAACAGTGTATCTGCCCATGCATGGCTTGGCTTATGGCTCGTCCATACAGCACAATCATAGCGCAAAGTGACTCGCAAGCAGACTGTTGATTGTCTTGCATACAAGCTCAAGCAGCCAGCAGATCAGGCTGATCTGGCAGAATATCCCCTGTATTCACTCAACCAGTCTTTCTTTAAAATACAAGAAAATATGTCTGAACTGCTGCTTTACATACAACAAAACACATCACTATAGACTGAAAAAACAGATGTCGCTGCCCTTCAGTTGGTGCCTGCCTGACAGCACAGTGACAAGGGCTGCTTTTGCTGTCAAGCAGAGTGGTGCTGTCCCAAGCTTGTCAGTCATGATCATGCATACAGGTCAAACAAGGGAGCACATCAGGATGAATCTGGCTGAGTGGATCTTCAGATCACATGCTTCGACCCCAAGCCAAGCCGTGCTGACCCCCCACGGTGCCTGTATGGCCGTTGACTTCAGCCTGGAGAAGCTGTCTGGCTTTGGTGATCTGCTGCAGCATTGCACAGGGCTAGTCAGGCTGGAAGCTACAGGCAATGACTTGACTAGCCTGGAAGGTAGACCCCACCATGCCTCTGCTGAGAGTCAGCCCTGCGCTGCGTGTTTCACCTGGCCCTGTTTTGTTCTGTCCTACCCTGTCTAGTGCTGCAGACCACTGCATCGAAACTGCACTCGCGCTGTGTTGTACTTGCCTAGTGCTACTCAGCACCGGGTTGCAATGCCCTGTCCTGCCCTGCCTCTCCCCTGCCCTGCACTGCCTCTCCCCTGCCCTGCCTCTGCCCTGCCTCTGCCCTGCCTCTGCCCTGCCCTGCTTCTGCCCTGCTTCTGCCCTGCCCTACCTCTGTCCTAACCTGACCCAGCATACATCAGGTCGATCTAGCCTCTGGTTCTTTGCTCGCTCTTGTTGTCCTGATGCCTATTTCACATCAGCCCATCGAGATTCAAACCTGCAGGCCTGGAGACTTGTGTGGGCTTGACACATCTGCGGCTGAACCAGAACAAGATTGAGTCTCTGCACCAAGTGCACCACCTGTCCAATCTGCGGTAGGTAGCTTGCCAATTATCTCGTTGCCAGTTACCTCATTGCTAACTGCCTCATTGCCAATCACCTCAGTGCCAATTACCTCATTGCCAATTTCCTCAGTGCCAATTACCTCATTGCCAATTACCTCATTGCCAATCAATCACCTCATGGCAATCACCAGTCAGGAACAAATCAGAATGACGCATTTACCCCATTGTGTATCCAAAGTGTCATCACAGCAGATGGGGACAATGTCATTGGCAGCTACTCCCTGTATTGCTGGCTTGACCACACAAGCAACAGCATCAGCAGTCATGGCACGTGCATGTTGTTGGTGTTTTGAGCAAGACTAAGCACTGTATGCAGACCCACTGCAGATAGCGTACAGTAACATGGGCAAGGCATGTCAGTTGCACAAATACTTGCCTGAGCATGCTTGTACTGACATTCACATCACATGCATTCCTCAGCAGCATTGTTGCCGTGTGAGTCACACGTTTGAAAATTAAAGAACCTGTTGGCACACATGCCCTCCACTGACCGTCAAAACAGCAATACGCTGAATCTTTCCAATTGACTGAGCAGGATGGTAGATTCAGGTGGGTTTGTTTTAGATCTGCCTTGTGGGGTTTTTGTCCTGCCGCACCTTTAAGTGACTTGAGCGTGTTTTCGGCAGTACCCAATACGGCCACATGCACCTTGCAGGGGGCTGTATCTAGCAGATAATCACATCACAGAGTTCCCAGATGTGACATCACTGTGCCAGCTGCATACCTTGGAGCTGGCCAGGAACAGGCTGAACAGCCTTGGACCCCGCGGCGTCTCTTCAGAGTCTCTCTGCTGCCTGGACCTCAGCCACAACTGCCTCACGAGTCTGACTCAGCTGCAGCATTTGCCTCGCTTGAGGGAGCTCACTGTTTCAGACAACCAGCTGACCAGCTTAGAGGGGTTGCAGGTATGACAGCAACTTACTGGGCTGTCATGGATTTCAGACCATGCATATCCAGCAAAACAAAGCTTGAATAGTATGCAATTGCGTGGAAGTGTACGCTGCGCACATCATGGATGCAACTTGTGCTTCCACTCTAGGTCTGGCTCACCAGTTTTGGTGAAAAGTTGGCAGACTGCTGCTTCACATGGTGTGAGTGTGGGGCTCAGCAATGCTATGTGTCCCATAGCAGACATGCATGCCCTCCACTTCATACACTGTAAGGTCTGCAAGCTCATCACATGTTGAAATGACAGCACACGCTCACTTTGATATCATCTCACTCACGACTAACACCCTTCTGCAGTGTCACAGAAACTCCACAACAGCAAGTAGTAGAGGAAATAGCACAGATCAATGAAGGCAGTGATGATTACACTTGCTTGCATCCTCAGGAAAGCCTTGATGGTTGCGTGTGGCCCTGTCTGGAGAAGAAGCCAAATTTTTTATTGCATTCTCAGTCAAATGTGAACGGCTCATTGCAGCCCAATTCTCAGGGGCATCTGAATGGTTTCTTTCATTATCAAAAGAATCTGAATGGTTGGTTGCATCCTTTAGGAGGGGAATCTGAATGGTTGATGTCATCCTTAGGGGAATCTGAATGATTGGATGCATCCTCAGGAGAATGTATATGGTCAATTGTATCCTCAGGAGAATCTGAATGGCTGATTTCACCCTTAAGAGAATCAGAATGGCTCATTTGCATTCTCAGAAGGATCTGTACCCTTACATTATGCATCCTCAGGAGAACCTGAATGATTGGTTGTCATGCATGCAGGCTTGTCCTCTGCTGCTAGGGCTGGCAGCTCAGCACAACAAGATTACAGCCTTCCCTGTGGTTCTTGCTTGCTTGCTGCTGCGCATGCTCAACCTGAATGGAAACAGGTATTCACAACACCTTTTTTGCAACGCGGTGCGTAGCTTCTTTGGTGCTCATCCCTTGCAGACTGGAAGCAGGAATCTGAGCACTGACATTGCATGCACAACAACCTGTTTTCAAATGCCATGCATAAACCCTTGGTACTCATCCCTTGCTGCTGACTGGCAAGCGGGAATCTGTGCGGTAACATTGTGCGCACTAGCATACCATCACCAGCATGCTGTCTGATAACACCCTCAGCATCCTCTGAGCTTGCACAAGCTGAGAACGATCAATTCCGTGGCTGTCAAGGGCAAGCATTTGGTTCTGACTGGGTTCATTTAGTCATGTCCTCACGTGATCATGCGTGTATCCAGAGTGACTGCAGACTGGCTGCAGAGATGCTTGCATGATTGCTGGGGTCAGAATGTTCTTGCATGCTGAGACACAAGCATTGTGCGCAGGATCAGGAGCGTTTTGGAGACACCCTGGTTACCACACCTGATTCACCTCAAGCTTCAGGATAATCTCATCACCCACATGGGCCCCTTGCCTAATTTGCCCTTCCTGCAGACCCTAGACCTCTCCTTCAACCACATCAGCGAATTTGGCGTGGTGGAAACCCTAACCTCCTTCCAGCATTTACGCTCCCTCAGGGTGAATGACAACCCAGTGCAGCATGAGCCGCACTTCTACTTCTCTCTCCAGCGGCTCATGCCTTGGACGCAGCATGAGTTTGGTCATGCCAGGCACTTCCCAGATGATCAGCAGATCAGGATGATCCAACAGGAAGCTGTGCTGAAGTCGCCGGAGGTTGTTCAAGCATGCTTGCAAGGGCCTCTACAAGCCAGCTGCAACAGCCCTGGTTCCAGTGATGCCTTTGGCCCTGTGAGAATCCCAGAGATAGACATGGCCTCAGCTGGGGATGGGATTTGGCAGGCCCGTGCTGGGGATGCAGCCAGGGATGCAGCCATTGCCAATGAGGACCAGGCTGGGGATGCTGACCATGATGGAGCAGTGCTGTCTAGATCTGCTGGGACTGCTGCCTGGAGGTTGAGTCAGCATGACTTGATGATGCTTGAAGGCGCTGCTAGGCGAGTGCGATGTGGTCAGGTGAGCATTGACTTCATTACAGTCACCAGAACAGATACTGAAAATGTTTGTCAGCCTGAAACAGGTCAGGAGCGTGCCCAGCAGGCAAAGCATGCACCAGGTTTCAAATTGTGAAAGCCCTGTGATGTTCATAGCACAGGGACCTGTCCCCGGCTGAAGAAGACCCTGTTGGTGGTTTTGCAGGGACAGGAGGCTTGGGACCGGCAAGCCATGTTCAATTTGGTCAGCAGGCAAAGCGTGCAGCTAAGCCAGCTGACTCACCTGCTGCACTGGCGGCCGGCCTTCCCCTTGACGCACACCTCCCCTGCCTTCTGGCACAAGCTTCTGCCCTCCTTGGCTAGCAGCCGCTTGTTGGATGATGCTGAGTTGCATTTGGTGCGGGCTCTTGCAGGTGTGATGGGCTTTGACTCTTGCTTCTCTTGTGTGTAACTGTTTTCAAAGTGAGTGAAAACATTATTGCACACACAAGCCAGGGTTTCTGCGATAGTCACTCATCTCCCACTTCAGCAAAAGCTTGTCCATTCCATTGAAACAGACAAGGCTGGACAATTTGTCCGGTCCCAGGGTCCACTGCAACTGCCACACCAGCGTCCTCAGTTGTTTGTATGCCTACTGGACAGAAGGAAGTGACTTCAAAGTCACAGCACATGCGACGTCAAGCAAGTATGAACACACCACACGTCAAGCTGCACACTTCAGCCTTTGTGACACCCAAAAGCACTGCCTGGCGTTGCAGATGATGCATCGCTGCGCAATGCTGTGGTTGAAGGGGCAGACTTTGCTGAGCTGGCTGGCCTTTGGGATCAGCGCTTCCGCTGCCACTTCCAGATTCAGCTCCAACAGCCGCCCTGTATACATCAGGTACCAAACTGCTGCACCTGCTGCTGCTTTTGAACCACCCTCTTCTATATGTCACCTTTCTTACAATTCTGCTGCTGCTGCTATTGTGGAAGACTCTCTTGTGTACCATGCTGCTGATGCTGCTGTTTTGCACTACTATCCTTCATGTCACTATGCTGCCGCTGCTGCTGTTTTGCACTTGTCTCTTCTGTATAGTTCATGTTGCTATGCTGCTGCTGCTGCTGTTGTGCAGTATTCCCTTCTTTACCATCTTTGTCATCTATGCTGCCGCTGCTGCTGTTCAACACTAGTCTCTTCTGTATCAATTATGCTGCTGCTGCTGCTGCTGTTTTCAACAACTCACTTCCATGCTGCCATTGCAGCAGCAGCATCGGCAGTCATTGCACTGTGGCTGCACATCAAGTCCCAACCCAACTCCTGCTTGTGCAGACTTCTGGCATCAGGTGTCAGTCTGTCAGTTGTCTTTCTGTCACACATGCACGTGACAAAGGCATACGGCGTGTTGAGCAGGGACAGCTGGAAGGGTCGGCGCTGTATGCTCAGCAGCAGGCAGCCATTGCAGCGGCGGCTGCAAGATGCATTCAGGCTGTGTGGCGAGGCAGACTGGCCAGACGCAGCACAGCCTCACTGCAAATTGTATTGCAACAGCAGCGGCAGCTTGACAGGGCAGCTACTGCAATCCAGGTCTGTCATGTAGGGGACAAGTTCTGTCCTTCACAAAAGGGCAGCGTCATGCCCAAAGCAAACCGGCCAAAGACCGCAGCAAAGTTGCAGTTGTCTCACAGTTGGCATTTGTGCACCAGCCTGCATTTGATCTCTTCCTGAAGGCATTTGTCAGGCTAATGCTTCAGATGGCCGAATTGTCCTCTGCCCCTGTTCCACCACCATCACCACCAATTAGGGTGCAAGCTCTCTGGCTCATTTCATGGGAGTGTGTTTGTTGTTGCTAATGTACATGTAGACAGGCAAGCCCAATATAATTCACTCTTAGGGCCCTTTTCTTTGGTATCAATGCTTGGGGCCTTCTGCAATCAGTGCCAAACGGGGTAACTCCTTCCGTCTTGTTGCTAGGCGGCTTGGAGAGGGCACACAGTGAGGGAGCAGGCCTTGCTGCACATGCGTCGACAGGCTGCAGCATCCCAGCAAGCCATCAAGCAAAACGCTGCAGCACAGATCCAGGTAGCTTGTTGTTGCAGCCTTGCCCAACAATCATGCTGCCAAATGCGCAGTGCATGACGCTCATCGCAAGCATCAGGAGCTTTCTGTCAACTTCTGCCGTCCAGCAGGTTAAAGGTTGTGCCATAAGTTCAGCTTGGCACTGCATGATGTCATGGTGCATCCTGAACAGTGAAAATAGCATCACACAGCTTCCTCAACACTGCAAAGCAGCAGGCACTCTGTCCCAGGCATATCTTCACAGAATATGTGGGTATCATGCTCTGGCTGCAACGCTGTGTGCTGTGACTGCACAGGCTGTAGTAAGAGGCCGGAAGCTGCGTCAGCAGCTGAGTCAAGCACGCCAGGCTGCTGCCTACACAGATGACACATTACGTCCTGACTCACATGACGCTGAGCTGGACATGGATGACATGGATGAGTTTTTGGCATCCCTGCCAGATGATGAGCCATCCCCAGCGCAATCTGTAGCCTCCTCCTCATCCCCAACACTTGCAAATGCTTCAGGCTCAACCCTAGCTGGTGGCGCAGGGGCTCCAGCGGCCCCTCATCAAGTTCTGCCTTTGAGTCAGTTGGCAGATGCTCGCAGAAGTAGTCACGCCTCGGCTAGCACATCTGGCGGGAGTCACACTTCCTCTTCTCTACCTTTGTACCATCATGCTGCTGGCTTCCCCATGGCGTTTCCACACTCGAGCAGAGGCCACACAGATGCTTCAGTGGCTGCCCATACCAGTGGTGCTGTCAGAGAGAGTCCCCAACGCTCACACAGCACATCCGCATGGGGTCCACAATCCAGTGTTGGCACTGTCACACAGACAGTGCATCGGTCACTGAGCGCTGCAGAAACCCCAAACAGCACTGGTGCCTTCATGCAGCACCCACCAGGACAGCAGACAAGCAGTGGCAGACCTGGTAGACACGGTTCACAGCAGCAGCAACAACAAGAGCCGTTTCTTCCTGTGTTGACAGGCAGTCATGGTGCAGCGCAAATGCATATGGCCTCTGTGCCTGGGCTTGCAATGGTGAGTACAACACACACTGGCTCGCGAATCAGTCTACCTCCTATTCAGGAATCACCTAATGAGCCATTTACTGGTCCAGTAGACCCCAACAGTGTGGGCTCTAGTTACAGTGGTCTTGCAGCAGCGACGGCCACAGCTGTGGGTGGCTGTGAAGAAGACTCACAGGAAGCAGCCAGGGGGGGTGATAGCAGGAGTGCAAGAGTGAGCCGAGCCAGCTCTAGTGTGAGGTCAGAGCAGAGCGTGGGCAGTCAGTCTCCTGACAAGGCAGCCGCCAAACAGGAGCGCCATAAGGTTGGTCTCTGCATGCCATCACTGTGCAAGGTGAGGTGAATAACAAGCGCTGCAGGCAATAACAAGCGCTGCAGGCAAAAAGAGTCACCGGTTGAATGTGGGTGCAGTCCGTGCTGAAGCAAGAGGTGCGCAAAAGGCTGACAATTTGTTCCGAAATGAGGAAGTTAGATGAACAATCCAGCATTGTGCTGTGGGCGCTGCAGGACCTAATACAGCAGCCGGCCCCTGACAGTATGTTCACCCGCTGCCAGACTGAAAGAGCTTGTGGTGCAGTGCATGCAAGGTAGGACCCTTTCTGACAGCACAGATGTGGTGTTGCAGGCAATGATAGAGCAGCTGATGCAGGAGTGGAAAGTGGGAGACTTTGCAGTGGCAGAGTCCATCTTCAAGTCTCGCCAGCGGCAATTGAAGCAGAAAGGAGGCGCTCAGATGCGGCAGAAGATGCAGGTGGGCAAGCCTAGACTGTGTGAAAAGAAAATAAAAGACTACACCTTTTGGCGTCAATTTAATGTGAAGACAAGTATTATACCAGGCTGCCCAGGCCTAGAGTGTGTGACATGAACCATAGCATGCAAGCAGCCATGGCAGTCTTTGTGTTATTTGTTTACTGCGTGTCATGCTGTCTCCCAACATGAGAAATATACCTCATGACGATGTTGTGCAACACCATTGTCTTTCCCGCTTGAACCCATATGTAGCATCACAGTTCTGTCATCATTGTACATGTGCCTTGTGTTTTCCAGATGTAGTTTTGCTGCAAGTTAGCAGCCACCCTTCCGCGCTCTCAGTACTCCTATCAGCAGTCCCCCAATCCTCAATGAGAAAGGCCGGCACACCAGTTCAGTAGCAATAATTGTTTGTACAGTACAGATTCAGGCGCCGAAAATTGCAAGGCTGACTGCAGGATCCAGAGGTTCGTTTAGCTAGATTGAAGAGTCAGCTTGGGAGTCAGGCACCAAACAACAGGGCTGCATCTGTGCCACGATATCCTTGCAATCGGGACCTCATTCACCTGCGCCATGCAGCTCTTCCTGAGCCAAGGTGAGGCAGCTAAATGTATAATACAAGATGTCTGTACTGATGCAGTCTTCCCACCGAAGTCAAGACTATGTCACTGCTGTGTTGGAGCCATGCAGCAATACAGAGTCGTTGCTGTTTTGCTGTGCATGAGCATGCAGTGTATGTCATCCCTTTGGATGCACTGCCTGCTGCTGAAACATGCAGGACTTCATTGTTTTGACCATTGTCACCCGCAAACAATGCCAGCAGGGTACTGTGACAGTCGCGAAAGTCTGTGCTTGGCCTGATGGGTACCTGTATGTCACACAGTTTGGAGACAGGCCAGCTGGGGTCTTTATCTGCAGACGGATCCGTGCAGCAGCTGCTGGACAGTAGGCAGCAACAACGATGAGTTGGCCCTTCACAGGTTGTGATTTTTGAGGGCGGAAGCCATGCATTGGCTTTGGTGTCACGGCCTTATTGTGGACAATGGCTTTGTGACAAGCAAGTCATTGCACCAGCAAAATAGATTTTGCTTGAGAAGTGTACATTAGTTGGGCCTCTGACTGTGAGCAAGGCATTCACACACTTTGTCATTACGTCTTTAGCTGGGCACGGCTCAATCGTCAGCAGTGTGATAGGTTCACGCTGAAACAAGATGCTGTGCATGAAAGGCTGTGCAAATCCTGCAAGTGCATCCTTGCAAGACATCTCCACTTGATTACCAAGAAACGCACAAAATTACACTTTACAAATGATCATTGGTTCATGGATGTTGACCAATTTACAAGGCACCAGCTTGCTGCAGAATCTTTTTGAGCTCTCCGCTCTGCTGCTTGGACACTGTGTCATCACCACCACCAATGAACTTGCCACCAATAAACACACGGGGTACAGAGCGACCACCTGTCAGCTGGTTCAGGTAGTCCTGGATTGCTTCACCATCCTGCCTCTCGTCAAGCTGCACACCGAAGACACAACGGTCAATCGACTTGCCACGAGCATGACCACATAGAAACAGCAGTGCACTTCACGTAAAGCCAGCATCTGATGTGCATCACAGACCCTGGTAAAGCCGCGAACACGCAATGTTGCGATCGAATGAAATGGTTACCTCAACCACAGTGAAGTTGCTGCCCAAGTCCTGCTGTAGTGCTGCCTTGGCCTTCTTACAGAAAGGGCAGTATCTGAACGAGCCAGCAGTCATCAGCGATGGAGATTCCGAGCATAAGAGATATGGGCGGCCATGCTGTATGTGGCATGCGTATACTTACGACTTGGAAAATAGGACGACCTTCTCGCTCTTGATGAGCCCGTCGACAAATGACTTGGGGTCTGATCCGCCCATGCTTGGTGATGAGGTGCTTGCGGACTCTGTCTTGCTGGAGCCGAACAATCCCATGTAAAGGAGAACTGAAGTGGCGGTCAACAACAGTAGCCCTGACTTCCAAGGGTACTGTCTGCGTGCTTTTGGAGGAGCAATTGTGAACGTGTGCTGCAGCAGCTAGGAAGTATGTGCTTCTTTCTGTGCTCCGTGCGTAACGGCGTGCATTGCACACGTAAGATGCCTTCCTCGTCAATAATTATAAGCCCTAGGGCAACAAGGCAATCGCCCTTGAGCAGGTGCAGCTTTTACGCTGAAGCACTGTGCTGAACATGATGCAATATTTTTCGTGCCCATGATCAAGGCCGTGCGTGACCGACTACATGCACAAACAATTAAGTGCGCTAGGGCTCAAATTCTCACCGTCCCTTGCGAGACCCTTGCAAGCACATTCATGAGAACGTGCCACGAGCTCTCAACACTCACATAAAGTACATCCCAAGCAACTCTTTTAAGAGCACGTGGTCTGACTTGTCACAAACTGTGATCTGCATTAAAGTTGCATGTGCAATTTGTACTAGAGCATACAATCCCTGCCAGAGAATAGCAATATCTACATATCAAGCAAAATCTTTCCCTGCCCAACTGAAAGGTGGCTCTGTGCATCTCCGAGACTGCTCAGCAGCTTTCAGGCTGGAGGTCCAGGAGGTCCAAAAGATACTCTCTCTCCCACTCCAGCTTGTATGGCTCACCCCGGCAGCTGCTATGTTCAAAGTCCAACAACCACACTGTTGTGCTATCAGGCGCAACCACAAAATTGTGCAACTGCACATCTCCATGCAACACCCCAAGCTGATGAACTGCTGCAAGGCTTCGCACCACCTTCTCTGCAATTTCCGGGCGTGCTCTGAGCATCTCAGTGCTCAAAGGGCCACTGCCTGCTTCTATAGCAATGAAGGCCGCTAAACCACGATGGTATGTGCCTTCAGTGAGAAGCCTGGGTATGTGAACACCCTGGAGCAGCACAGACATGCTTACCCACATGCGTTATGCAAATGGCATCATGTTAGGTGCACATGTATGGTGACCTCACTGACACTCATTACAGTTGCTGACATCTGTTTGCCAGCCAAAGCTATGTACAGGTGAAGCAGGGTGAGCTTGCCCTGTAGACTTCTGCAGTGTGGCAGAATGGGTGCAGCATGTACTGAAGAAAAGAAAAGAGGACGCCTTTTGGCGTCAATTTAATGAGAAGCCAAGAATTATACTGGGCTGCCCAGGGCACATGTATTGAACTTTGATGTTTAGACAGCACTGCGTGTGCAAAATGTCTGTATTTCTGCATCAGCAACAACCTTTTGGCATGGGATTCTGGTACCATAGTTTTTTTCAGCCGCATTGCTGCAAATGCCTGTTGACTTGAGCAAGGCACAATATCAACAGCAGTTTGGTAGAGAAGTCAGGGGCAATTTGCAATGTCAAATTTGCCTGAAGTGAAACTAGCCGGTCATAAGCACGTATCTCTGCCTGAAGGCTCAACAGGGGCTGAAGGGAATCGCCCAAATTCCACACCTTGAAAACAGCTGCTTGATGACACCACCTGCCCCTGCGCACCTACATGGAACAATAGTAATCACATACAGTCAACAATATGAATAAAAAGCGTGCTATCCCATCAGGCTCAGGTAGATGCAATGCAAGTCAGAGCTCTCCAGACAGACTTGTTTTTGAGCATCATGCCTGCAGCAGTTCAAATTGAGCTGAGCACATATCAGAGATCAAAATATCATTAATGCAATATTCCAAACAAGCCCAGGCCTCTCAAGACAGTTTTGACCAAACTTTGGCCATACATAGCTGACTTTGCTACTATGCTGTCAAGCATCCTGCAAACATGACCGTAACACCTAAGCCTCTTGCAAGACATTGCAATTGCGTCCAAAATCCAAAATTCTGAGATTGTTGTGCAGATGACTCATTCCAGGAGATAGCCGTGTCAGATAAACACAAGTTGATTGTTCTTCACAGGTCACAGCAGGGACTGTACCAGCATCCAGGAATCTGGATTCACAAACTGGCCTGCTGGCATACACGTCCTGCTCATTCTTACCACTGGTCTAGTAGCAAGATGCCGCAAGTTTGTCTCATGCATCGCATGTGAAAACCAACAGCAGGCTAAGGTGCTTGGCAAGCAATGCCCAAGTTTCACCACCATGTGACAGAAATGACATGATAGAATGGGGAAATTGCAGCTCAATTGACAAGGACAAAACTTACGGGTGCAAACTTTGACTTTGTGCAGCCTGACAAAGGCACTACTTGCACCGGCAACCCTATTGGCCATCTCTGCATGCAGAGTGCTGTCAGAGGTGAGATTGCTTCCCACATCTTTTGTTTTAGGAGACAACTTGCAGCTGTACCCCTCTGATGACAACTCTACTGTAGATGATTGCACTACATAGACCAACACACTTGAATTGACTTTGTCAAGTACGAGTGCTCCATGATCATGTTCGTTTGTCACACAACACAAGCGTGAACAAGGAATGATGTGAGTGTAGGGACTACAGTCCTTGGCTTTGACATAGTGGTGTAGTAGCAGCAGGTAGAAAACATGAAACGCCACCTGCGATGTGAGCTGCCAATACTGTGCTTGAAATGCATCCAGCAGAAGAATTCAAACACCACACGACCGGCCAATAACAAAACAAATAAAAAGTTGATGACTCACCACATAGTTTTTGCCAATGCGTATGGTGTTGAAATCCAGGCTTGGCCGCGCAAAAAGTGGCAACTGTGTCAGCCACTGCTCACAATCTGCCCGCGATGTGCACAGCGCCTGTTTCCTGCTAACGTTCCTGGTCTTGACTGATGTATGCTGCACTGGCGATTTGACATCCTTGCTTCTTGTATCCGCTGATGGGCCATCCGCTCCAGCTGTGTCCACTGAGTCATTTGCATCTGCATCATCACATTTTTCGTCACCCTTGCCAGATGCAGCATCCCATTTATCGTCCCCCACATCATCATCGCTGTCCCCGTCAGCAGCAGGGTCATTGATTACACGTTCAGACCTTTTCCTCTTTGTATTGACACAGCCCCATTTCAGCTCTGCAGCTGTGGTGGGGCGCTGACTGGAGTTCAAGCGGGGTGTGTTCTGAGCCAGTACAAGTACATCAAGCGGAGGCTGGGTGCTGTCTGCAGCTCAGGGTCAATGGTGTCTGAAAAGTCTGCATGCCGACTTGCAGCATCTGCAGGGCGCCGGACAAAGATGTGGTGGCGCTTGCTTGAGAGTATGCCACAGTGAGCGCCCTAGGGCTCCTCTATCTGCAGGCAACGAAGACGGTGTAAATTCTCCTGCTGCCTGCGCATTGCAAGATGCTTCACATGCATTGTGGGACAAGCTCGAGGCTGCATGAAGGCAGAGAAGCTTGCACAGATATGATAATCAAACATTTGCATGAAGCAACACTGGATGTGAATAAGCACCAGTCGTTTGAATGGTGTGTCACAAGACACTTATTGGTCTAAACGCATTGCTACGCTGAGTATGTACAACACTAGGTGTCCCACGGAAAGTCGAGTTGACAATTGGGGCAAAGTTCAAACCACAGCAAACTTGATGCACTGAATCCGAAAGGCTAACAACAGCAAATGTAAAAGTGGCAGCAAAGTGTTACATTTCACATGCATGGGTAGTGTGACATTGCTCCAACTTGTACATGCACACGAAGTTCACCATGTAGTAGAGGATGTGAGCAGCTGCGCGGTCTACACGCCTCCTCTTGCGCTGGTCCTGCAGGAGATCAGTGAAATGACCGCCAGCGTGCTGCTCTGCCCATGGACCTTTGACCTCATGTGGGATGTAAGTATGTTGACCACGCGTGTCTATGGCACGAAGGTCTACTTCTGTGATACCCGCATCGCCTGAAGAAAACGCTTTTTTTCGGCATGCCAGAAACATATTCTCAGCCATAACACTTCACAGACCTAGCATATGGCTGCAGGCAGCAAAGGTGAAAAGTCACGTGATGTTGCATACCGTGTGATTGGTCGTACACCAAAGTAAGGCCTAGATGCTTAGCAGCCTGGTTGACTGGCGCATAGACAGCCCTTTCCAAGGCCGAATACAGCATTGTCTCATGGGTTAACAGACCGCCGCTTCCAGAACACATTTGATCTTGAATCAAAGCCGTTGAGGGTACAGCCCTCAACTTGTCTGCGATGTTTTCACGTACCACCCAATCCTTCACTTCAGCTGCATGTCACAAACAGCAACTTTGCAGCGTGGATGCCCAGAAGCAGAGGTCAGCATATGTATCATGCTAATGTTACCGTCGTCTAGTCAACTGGTCACGTTTGGCACTGCTCACATACAAGCTATGGCTGCATTCACTGCAGGGATTATTCAGCTTTGAGGCAGATGTTTCCCTTGCAGATGGACATAGTTTGCTTCCAGCTTAGTGGCAGTTGAGCACAGGGATGCTGCATGCATGACCTGAATGTGCATGCCTAGGCATTTCAGTGTGCACTACTGTGTGAAAGTGAAGGGTAGCTGACCCACCTGGCAGATTCCATTTGCCAAGGGTGTCAGCAGTGCGGCCACCAGCAATAGGCATGGTCTGAGGTTGGTCATGTTTGGCAAAGACTTCATCAGGGACAGTTCTGTTCAGAACATCCCATAGAGACTCTGCAGCACGGAGGTCAACAGTATGGCCAAGGCATCACAGCCCTTAAGCATAAACAGGAGATAAGAGCATGAGCAATAGCCTCTTTCTGCTGTAGCGCACTGTGCATGCTGTGCACCAGCAGCATCTATAGGGCTGGCAGGCTGCATGGGGTGTCACATCAACCCTTTGCCATTTGAAGCCATTCCGCACGACAAACTGTCAAGCCACAGGCAACACTGAGATGCTGCATGGAAGCTGCTCACAAGCAACTTGAAGATGCAGGCAAGCTCAACGAGCCCTGTGATACAAAGCAAAGCCCACAACAGATATCACAGGTGAAACTGGGTTTTCTGGAATGCTGGGTGCTCTTCAAGAACAGTATGCACCAGAGATGAAAGCAAACCCTGAAGCCATGGACAAGGCTACAAGGCTGCATTGGCCAAGCTCAGACACGGGGTGCAGCTCCTGATATGCTGTGCTTATCACGCTGCACCACACTGCAGCTGCATTGCATATGCAAGTGTGCCATACACATGTTACCTGTTGCCGCAGACAGCTGTATCAGCCTTTTTACTCTCAGCTCCCTTGCCTTCTCTTTGGCCAAGAGCAGCTGACTGTGAAGTTCCTTATTTCCACCACCTGCTTCTTCATGAGCTGCCTCAGCCTCCGCCACAGCAGCTTTAGCTTGCTGGATCTGCTTTTCCAAGCCTGCCGCAGACATCTGCAGAGGCAACGAGTCACGGCGTGTGTGCCAGTCAAGGCTAATGAAAGACAGGCCTTTGGCAGGACGGCCCTGTCCATTGCATCTACTTCTCACAGCTTACTCTGGCAAGGTAAACAATCTTCGTGCGTCACAATCCACAAGTGGTTGCAAAGGATTGAGCTCCTCACTTGCATAGCACAACTATCCTAACAGGCACCGGCGCCGGGCTGCGCGGAACCAAGTAGCAGCAGCAATCGAGTAGACGAGCAGCTCACTTCATTGGCGTTGTGACACTACGGTCTGACTTTATGAGTGTGTACGACCTGCAAGAGAGAGAGAAAGAGTTGCGCATGACTGATTTTGGGATTAGGATCGCGTAATAATCCGCTCACGCTGATCGTAATAATCCGCTCACGCTGATCCATTGTTCAGGGCCATGAACTTGTACTGAGACGCTCGAGGTTGCTTCGCATTCCCTGGGCATGCGCCCTTTGCTGCTCTTTCCTACTTGTGTTGGGTCCAATTGAGTCCTCTGGCACTGCTTGAGCCTTTGAGACGCTGACGCAAGAGATTGTGACAGGCTACAGCGGCCTACTTTGTGCATGCTTTCACCGGAAGCTGAGACTTGATGCAGAAGCATCGCAAAGCCACCTCGCACAGAGGCGTGTTGTATTGCGCCGGCGCAGCAGCTTTGCTTGGAGCCCTATGGCTAATTAGCGGTATCTTTCGGCCAAGTGGGCCGCGAGAGGTACACTGTTGCCGTCGTACCCTTAGCGCTCTGCGTGACAGCTGTCTTTGATCGCACCTGCTTGCTGCATCTCAGCCGTTCAAAAAAAGTTTATACTAGGCTTGTTGGTAGCAAGCTCATGGTCACGCTGTAAGATCTGTGCTTAAGATCTTGCTCGGGGTGCAGGCCCCCAACGACTCGACTCACAGTCAGTCTATCGGTCATGAAGCTCTCCGGCAGTATGCTGACTATCACCTGGATCACCTTGGTCCATACTTTCCTTCAGTAGCTGGCAAACCTGCTGTTATCCCAGAAGCAAAGAACTTCAAGGAATTTGTTAACGAGCTGAAGAGGGTACTGGACAGGCAGCAGCTTCCCGAAAGGGCTTTTGACTGGATCTTTAGTCCACATCAGATACTCAACAAACCACGTCCAAACTGTGGAGGTGTGCAGGTCTACTGTACCAGGCTTGCACATATATGCTGTCATTCACATACTGCATTGGTGACTTTCAAAGCTGGTTGTTGTCACCTGGCATCTTTCATCTCACACTTGACAAAGCAGCAATGAGCTCACAGCCAGATGTGCAGCTTTAACTTGTCTGCTAACACGCAGGGTCCTGGTTTGAGTTTGGTGTGTGGGAAGGAGCAACGCTCAATGGTGTAGCAGAATATAGAAGGGTCAATTGTGATGATCGTCCCGCATCCAATTTTGTTTATGGCTTTGATACCTTCACTGGTCTCCCAGAAGCTTGGGGCGAATTCAGACCATCAGTAAGTCACAGCTGGCATTCTCATTTACATATTACTTACAAGCTCATTGCCCTGTGTTTTCTCAGCATTAGTCGTATTCCGGTGGTGTGAACTTGTCATCAACTGCCCAATGTCTCTACCTGACAGCGTCCAGTCGACACATGCTCAGACATCACAGGGGTGTGAGACTCACGTCATGCTGTGCCTTAAGCCAGGATGTCTGATGAGTCACAACTGGCTCCCCACCCCAGACTGTAAGGTATCAAATGAAATGAAATTGTGTGCAGGGAGAGTTCAGCTTGGAAGGGAGATATCCAGAAGTACGCAGCAACGTCAAGCTAGTCCAAGGGCTATTCAATGAGAGTCTGCCCAAGTTCATCAAGAGCTATTACAAAGTCAGGAACCCTGTAGATATCACCTACCTTCACATAGACTGTGATTTGTATCAGGGTAAGCTATTGTCACATCACATGCCCAATGCAAAGTGTCGCAGAATGTGCTTGCATCAACACACACCACATCAGACCATGAGCCAAAACGGTGTCCCTAAGGCTATGATGGCAGCTATGTTTGGTTGCATGCACAACCAATACTTTCACTGCATGCACCTCATGCCTGTTGGAGCGTCACAGGCATTATCATCATTACAGACAATACTGTGATGCGGCAGGCGCTATCGAGGCATTGACACTCCTGGACAAGTACATAGCGCCTGGTTGCATTTTGCTGTTCGATGACCTCGTCAATTACCCGGGCTACCGAGAACATGAAATTTTAGCTCTATGGGAGTGGCTAGAAGAAACTGGCCGTAAACTGGAGGTGAGACACTTAGCTCTGTATGTGTGCTGCGCACAGTCTCAGCCCAGCAGCTCTGTGCGCAAATGCACAAGTGTCAGTGTGAGCACCTTGCATGCACTGTCAGGTGCCTCGCAAACAGCGTATACGAAACACTTTGCTTGCACCTACATGTGTCTCACAGTAGCAGTATGCAGTCTTGCGTCATGTGCCTTATCTCCAGTACAAGAGGCAACCATGGCACATAAGCACAATTGCAGGGATCGGCATACAGCTCCTTTTGAGCTTTGTTCTGCTATGCTGCCTGACTACCATTCACAGCATTTGTTTTGTAACCTTGCTTGAGTGCACAATAGAGGCCAAGTGGGTTGAAGTTGTGCATGTGCATTTTGCAGGTCATTGGTGTGAAAGGGCCACTGCAGAACAAAGCATATGCTATGGAGCTGAACCCACCCATAGATATGGGATGGCATCACCAATCTGTAGCTTTTATTGTTCTGTGATTTTCTGCTCAGAATGAAGTTTACTCGCTGTTCTCAGCAAATGAAGGTGTTGCCTTCTGGCCTTGCCTTTCTGGTCTTGCTTTTCTGGTCTTGCCTTTCTGGTGTCGGGTCTGTATATTTCAAGTGTGGTGGCTTGAATGAAAGAGGGAGGGATTATTATACTGCAGCTCATATCAGCAGCTGATGAGCTTGCTTACAAGGCTAGCTGTGACCTTCTACCAACCCCATTGATTCTGCACTGCAGAACAGGGCAGAGTCTGCTTCAGTCTGATTTCTTGCTGCACATCAGGTGCTGCCATTCGTGAGTTGTATCTTGGATCTAACAACATCTAGATAGTTTTGACGCAGTGAGGACTATTCACACTTATGGTCACATGCCACATGGCTGGCAGGTCGAGAGTATCAAGTGATACTGCACAAGGATTCAAAGGGAGGCATGTTTGTGAGACTGTATCCATCAGTGAAGATCATCTAATATATTAAGCAGGACTGTGAGTATTATAGGCTATGGACAGTTCCACAACATTCCACCATCATGATAAGTTGTGACGTTAAGACAGTTCATGTTTGTGTCATTCAGAACATATAATTTGTTATATCTTTTGTGGCGGGTCATCAGAGCCGACAGGGCGTTCACTAACGGGTTTACATGCAGCTGATTTGAAACATTACAGATCAGCCAGCAAGCATATGATAGCTTAGTTGCATTGCACAGAGTCAAATGTCCGTGCCAGGAACAACGCTATGCCTTGCTTTCTCGTCCATGCCTGAAGTATTCACTTAGCTGCTGACAGCCATGATGTGTTACAAAAGGCAAGTGAATACCTCATTGGATGAAAGGGTGCATTGATGTACTACCGCCGGCTGTAAGCCTGAATCACGGTAACTGGCAGCTGACACTAATCACAAAATGCAGGCTGCCAAACACTCAGCATCAAACCCCAGTCCGGACTATACAGGCCAAGCTAAACAGACACGATATCGCTCATTGTCTGTACACCTTGGGCCCTCCAGAAAACCTGGGCCAAAAATCATGTCAATACTTGGGCCAAACGGGCATGCTGCGCAGGTACAGCATGCACAGAAGAATAACGAGGAGAAAAGCAGGATCACGTTGAAGACTGTTGCAATTTTATGTCACCTGACTGCATATATGGGTATGATACATAGCTAACTTTGCTGAAAACTAAATATGGATGCAGGGTCACTCTGAATCAGCCAAAGTGAAATATGCTTCACAATGGTGAAAAGTGCTTGCGCAGCAGCAGCAGCAGCAGGTCGTGTGACATGTTGAGTACAAACCAAGTGCTATCTTGAGAACTTCTGCACAAGCTACTTTGGTCGCATGACTGAGCTGTGTCCTGGGATGACACTATATGGGACAGGCTAAGCCTGGTGGTGTTGCCAAAATCTCAACTGGGCCTTGATGGAAACTTGAAGGCATTCTCATGAAATACTTGAAAGCGGCTTGAAAGGAATTTTGACCAAGCCAACGGCAGCTTTGATGCAGCTGAAGGGGGTACATATCTTGCGGCCTTCGAAAAAAGGATCTTCGGGTGGAGTCTGATGATGACAAATCTGATGGCACATTTGATACCTCACAAGACAATGAAAGCCACGGACTGATGAAACCAGCCTAAGTCCTGTGGAGGGTTGATCTCCATGGCAATGGTCTGCTCAATGTCATTTTGGGGTGGCAGGGGCCCTTTCACACCTATGACCTACAGTTGCAACAGGAAACATTGTGGCAAAATCTGGTGAAATTGATGGTCAGATACACGCTGAAATGTGGCAGCTTTCAGCTGGTTCAAGTTGTCAGTTTGATGGTCTTTGACCTTATCAAGTAACTGTCCAACAAAATTCCAGAGCAAGTTCTGTTGGACAGACGCAATATCAGATGTGATGACATCAGTGTTCCTGGATATCATGCAGCATGGCATACTTGCATTTTGAAACACACATGTGGGTGCACATGGGCCCATAACAGCATCAAGTGCATTTCATAGCCACAAGAGCCAGCCTAGCTGCAACCAGCTGAATTTGACCAGGATTGTGAATCACCACAGCTTGCCTGATGCGCCAGAGCTGACAGGTACATGGCACATCAGCAGATGGGGTAATCCTGAGATGGCACTCACAGTACTTGCTGCTGGGTTTCTGAGTTCTGGTGGGTTTCTGAGTTCTGGTGGTGCGATGACATAACTCACCTCAACTTTGCGGCCAGTGCTGTCAAGCCACTCCCAGAGAGCCTTGATTTCATGATCCCTGTAATCAGGGTAGTTGATGAGATCATCAAACAGCAGCACACACACGGGGGCGATGTGTTGGTCCAATAGCATGAGCGCATCTATGGCACCTGCAGAAGCATGCCATGAGTCATGTGCTTGAGGTCATGTGTGATGTTGCTGTGAACCCGAAGAGCCAGCTAGCATCAGTCAATAATTAGTCGCGAGGCCACAGGTGCTGCACAGAAACACAGACAGGCAATGGTTGCCTTTTGTCAATGTATCCAAGCTTTGTGCTGCCAACAGCTGATGAGTAGCTGCATTGCTTTTCTGGTCCAGACAAGGGTGCGGAGACAAGGGTGCGAAGACAAGGGTGCGGAGGCAACCCAACACAGCAGCACAAACTGTGCAGAGCTTGTTGAAGACATTGGTTGCACAGTATTCAACATTACATGCACTCAGCAAACAATTTTTCTTGAAAGTGAGAGTCCAAGGGAAAGTTTGATCCCTGCAAGCCAGGCCTTCATGCATGCCTCTGATTGTACCATTTTGTCAGAAAGCAAGCGCAGCACTTACCATGATACAGATCACAGTCAATATGAAGGAAGGTTATGTCCTGAGGGTAATGTGTTTTATAATGCTGCTTCAGGAAAGGCGGCAAGCTCTCACTGAACAGGCCTTGAACCAGCTGAACATTGTCGCGCACTTCTGGAAAGGTGCCGCCCAAAGTAAAGTCGCCCTGAAAGGCAATGACCACTCACTCAGCCATTGAGTTCCTGCATGTTTTGTGTCATAGCAGGGTATGCATGATTGCACATAGGTTAGTCAACTCTGGTCACTGTATGGATGCATGTAAGCTGATGCCAGGCAACCACATCTGCATATGTTAAATAATGTGATTACTGTTAGGAGACTTTATGAATGGCTGTACTTGGTTGCACATGCAAATTGTACATGCTATAGGTTGGCGTCTAGGGTTTCCTGACCTGCTTCATATGGGTTCCCCACGCTTCGGGCAGGCCCTGAAAGGTGTCAAACCCATAGATTGGTGGCGGATCCTTTTCACCGAAATCCTTCCTGTAGTCTGCTGCTCTGTTGATTGTGTCTCCCTCAAACACACCAAACTCCATCCAGGTGCCTGCAAGGATGCTGCTTCAGCCACATGCAGCATACACCCTGTATTGTTTGGGAGACAAGCCAAGCCTTCACAAAATGGCAAGCTTGCTAATAAAGCAGTCAGCTTGGTAAGGGCACTGTCAGTACCTCCACAATTTGGATGTGGTTTCGTTAGAAGCTGCTCTGGATGAAATATCCACTCAAAGGCTCGATTTGGAAGCTGTTGCACATCCAGGACGGGCTTCAACTCGGTTATGAACTCTTGCAAAGTGGTGGCGTTGGCAGGGAGAACTGCAGGATCTCCAGGAACGGTCGGAAAGTACGGGCTCAAGTGATCTAGGTGAAATCGCGAAAACTGCCCCGCTGCGGCATGACCTATCGCGTGACTGCGTGCGGAGCCAGCTGGGCGCGGGGCCAGTGCATTCTGCAGTGCATTGCCTAATCAGCGGTGAAATATGCCAATAACGCCAGTTGGGCCTTCAGCTCGACAAGCTTTGCATGTAAAACTACGGCAGGTGCGAGGGTAGCAGGCGGTAAACGCAAACCGCTACGGTAGAGAAGCTGCGCAGGCTGCATGCCAGAAGCATGCCATGTGCTGGCGCGCGTGCAGGTCCTGATTCAAACTGCACGGTGTGCGATGTACGTGGCCAACATACCTCACGTCCTGGCCAAAACGGCCCACTCAGCACTGTTAGGGCACCGATCAAAGCCAGCGTTATGCAAACACTGGCAGACCAAATCATCCGCTGGTTGACCATCGTTGGCACACTGTATATGGTGACAGATGGCCTGGCGTCACAGCCTGCAGACTGCTCTGTTGTTGTGGGAGCTGCACGAGCTGGCTTTTCGCGACGGTCGCGTTCCCACAAGTTGTTGCGGAATTCATGGCGCTCTTGTAACCTAAGCAACTTAGATGACTAAGTACATGACCAACAGCGTGCGGCAGCTTCGACGCTTTGATTGCCTGCTTAGGCTACTGGCTGCCAGACACATACTTTACGTGACTATCAGCATGCAAGCACAGCAATCAACTCTGTTGGCCATTGCATAATTTTCTTAGAGGTTTGAATCCGATGACCTCGTCCCGAAACTGCACTTTTCAAGCAAAGCTCGGCAAACTGTCGGGATCAGTGTGGTAGAGAGTGTCACTGCAAAATGCGTCGGTAGGCATGAAAGGGTTTTGTATGCGTGTAGGAAGGGTTGTATTACAACAAGGGCTTGCTGAGAGTATATGCTGACATACTGCAGCTGGCAGGGATCTGAGGCTGAGCCTGGGTCAAACTGATGTAAGCAGCCGGCCACGAGCCCAGGCACAAAGCATGTAGGTTTCAAGATGAAGCAGTGTTTATACCTATATCAGCAGAGTAAAAAGCCCTCACTATGTGTGTCAAGGCTGATTCGAAGAGTGCAGGCAGGCATAGGCATGGATCGTCCACATTGCATATACATGATTGCCTGTAGACAACAACACTGGTGGCCATGCTCTTATTAAACAGTTGTAACTGTGTCTCACCCAAACTATTCAGGCCCTGTTATAGTGGCTTGCCATGTATATGGTGACATGACTGTAATGATAGCCTCCGAGATGCATTCCAATGCATTTCAATGCATCGCGCAGCCTAACACAGCCTTTGCTTGACTGCATACTGTATCTGACACAATATTTCTATGATCCAGGCACTTTACCAAGCTCTGCAAATTAGTGTATCCTTGGGAAAGTATATCTGAGATCCAATCTATCAAGGATATGGTGACATGCAAGGACATCTTCCAGTCTCACCTGTTGGTAACTATAGACCAGGCAGCTCCGATGTTACATCTTTATCATGACTGCAAACAAGAACTTGGGCTGCCTCTCCAGGCTGCTACACTTCAGTGCAGTCAGCGCGCATGCAGCCAACTCAATTGGTTTGTGAGCCTCGAATCAAAAGTCAACTTTGTCTACCAAATCTGCAAGACATGGTCATCTAGCGTGCGACTGGTGAGTCATGCCCAACCTGGATTGAATTGACTGATCCTTGTCTGATCGACACATATGTCCAGCAGGCAAACACCCTCACATGAGGCACGCTATGATTGGATGCCACGAAGATGCAGATGACATGAACGGTGGCTGTACACGGCAATGCATTCATATGCGTGACTAACTGCTTGCTTTTGGGACTAGCCACTATTGCCTTGGTTTGCCCCATTACACTTTTCTTTGCTCGTCAAGTTGCAAGCAGTTTACCTGTTTGACACACAGATTGAGGACTAAGACAAACATAGACAGCCACAGCAGCTTCAGCGCGCCTGTAACGAGCCTGTCTGCTGTGTGCTAGAAGTTATGGACAAGCACTTGCCTGTGCCTGACTGCAGTCTTGAAAAGAGCCTCGATAAGCATCCGGGGGGCTTGTTACTCTGCTGCTATTGGTATAACCACTGACGCAACTTCCAATTTCGGCTTTACACGTAGAGCATGCATTGTGCTTGCGCTCAAGGCCTGCTCAATATGGTGTTGATGTCAAGGACTGCCAACCCCTTGTAGTTATGTCTTAAACTTGCCATGCAGCTGCTAGAGCAATGCTAGACGGCTCTTTGACATTCCTTATAGTGTGTGACTGGGGAGCTTATACCGTTTCTCATTTCCACCTGACGTTTCTCATTTCCACCTGACGAACTTTGCAAACCGATCTTCCAGCAAATCAGTCACTGGGTTGCCTCCCACCCCTTGGACCAGAGTGTGCTTGTGGCAGGCAGACTTGCTGCTGCTGCATGTATGTAGTCGAACAAATAGTACAGGCTCCCGGCCTGCTGTCAGATCATTGGCTGCAACCAACCCAACTGAACAGGTAACAGTATGTAACCAGCAACACGGTGTCTGTATATGACTTGCAAGCGGTCAACAATTATGTAGTACCATATTACCATTGTTCGGCATTGCTTGCATGCAGCTTTATAGAAGCATACAGAAGGGCGGAAGTGACTTGCTTTTTCACACTTGTTTTTGCGGTCTAGGGTTTCTAGATTTGGCCTTAGGGTCGTTCTATGCATGTCGTTGCGACAGCGATAGCAAAGTTGTCGCATTAGGTTTCCGCCGCGCACACACATGCGATCTCCACAGTGCGACCCCATCAGACAACAGTGCGAACATTGACCTGCGCTCAAGGACCCTTCACCTGTCTGTTGACTGGTTGACGTGATCTAGAATGGCAGAACGTGAAGCACGACAGCGTCAGTATGACTACCGGGCGGTAAGTTCACGGAACGACTATCAACCTTACGATAATTCCGTTGTTATCGATCTCTCTGCAACTTTCGCCCATTTTCGCACCGTGGTCATCGTTGTGTGCAGAACTCTAATCTGGTGCTCACAGCTGAGACCCGCACCAGGGAAGCAGCGGAGCCCAGCGGCGAGCCAGAGTCCCTGCATGGTCGCATGCGCGGCAAGATGGGAGACCGAGTCCAGCATGCAAAGCCAGAGGGCTTTGAGGCACGCAAGCAGAAACAAGCCAAAAAGAGACAAGCTCAGCAGGAGTTTGAGCTAGAGGCCCCAAAGCAGAAGCGCAGAGTAAGCTGTACTGCATCTTTACTTTGGGACCTTATTCCAAATCAGTCGGTACATTCCTTTGTGTTGCATTTGCCTATCCAGCTGCTCATTTGGCTTGCACCCACAGGCTGGTGGAGTGATGAACCTTGATACAGCATCAGGATACCGTCCTCGCACTCAAGAAACACGAGCTGCATATGAGGCAATTCTGTCTTTCATCAGAGAGCAGTTTGGTGACCAGCCTCAAGATGTCCTCAAGGGTGCTGCCGATGAAA
>JAABUK010002353.1_pt1 | contig 34060 bp, 31 predicted proteins | sample 5559141 | NCBI WGS metagenome assembly JAABUK01 (sample SAMN10711869, study PRJNA513367) | rock metagenome | isolation source: Antarctica rocks | place: Antarctica: Victoria Land, Pudding Butte nord | collected 2016-01-03 | reverse complement strand
ATAGAGGAATCTTTCATGAACAAAGTTCTGGTCATAGAAATTTGTCGTCACATTTCAGTTCGCTGACAAGCGTGGTCTGCCATCGCTTTTGCTCTATCAATTCGTGAATCATAACCAGAAGCACGTTGAAACCCTTCTGCCGGCCCTACCCAGTCCTCCAGCCAAAACCCACCCATCGCTATGCCGTAATTCATTGTTTCTATTGCCGCAAAAAGAAAGTCCTTGCGTCTTCAATCAGTCTTCCGTGCTTCTGCCAATTCAGCCCTCTCCAAATCAAATCATAACCACGGCAGCCAGAATCTCCATTCCAACTACTACAGCCAGGTCCCTCAATATTGCAGTCGATCTCGCCTCATTGGCCGGCACGGCAGATGGAAATCTGAATCCGGATGTGCTCGTACCGTCCGCCTGTACTGCACCAGCACCAGCGGCTGCGCCAGGCGGAGCCGTCGCCGTGATCAGGAACCCTTTTGAATCAAATGATTTGGGCCCAGGTGTGGCGTTCGGGTCGATTGTGAAGAAAATTGGGAAACCCTGTTGGTCCCATCTGGTGACGACTTCAAGGCCAGAACTCAATGATGAGCCCGATGGTGGCGAGGAAGGAAACTGCGCAGGTGTAGGCTGGAAGTTTGACTGTAACAGGGAGTGAAGTTAGTAAGTGTAGCGTATAGGTAAAGCTTGTGAAAACAGAAAATTGGTATGGAAAGGTGGACGAACTTGACATAGGTGCAGAATTGCTAGGAGGGTGGACTTTTCCATCATCCGTCACGATCCAACCACTTGGGAGACCCGGGTAGGTAGTCACAGACGCGGTACTTACACTGGTCTGAAGTGTAGCAGTAGCTGACCCAACCCACGGCCACACGCTTGGTGTGACGTAAGTGGAGCTGTCATCTCGGTGGGTACCCTCAAAGGGGATGGGTGCGCTTGATGCGGCTGAAGTGACAGCGGGTGCGTTGGAAGTATCCGTGGGTGTATCTGCCCCACCTTTTGGATTGATGGTGCCGCCAGTCGATTGGATTGATTGCCATGTACCGGCTGAGCCAGAGTAGGTGTATTGTGTTCCGGTTGAGTAGTCCTTGACTGCGATCGACTTGACATTCATTGTGTAAGGACCAGCAGAATAATCTGTCGGTCCTCCAGCCCATGCGATCGTGCCAGGTGCGTTCGCCGAATCTCCACCGCTCCAAGCTCCGATTTTGATCATCATGGGTGTCTGAGGGTACTGGCCTTGAGCAGCGCTTGCTTGTGTCATGGCTCGAACGGTGACACCGTCGATTTGCCAGACAATCTGCTCGCTCGTCCAATCAATGGTGTACTTGTGGAAGCCATTATGATTTCCTGGCGCCGCGTGATAGGCTCCTCGATTGTAGGTTGTAGTCATCCCTTTTCCAAAGTAATTGCTTTGGACTTGACCATTGTCTCCACCCAGCCATTCCCAATCAATCTCATCCAGGCAGTCAGACTGCAGGACCGCAGAGCTGACAATGCCGGCTCCTGGTGCTGCCTTGACGACGAACTCGACGTGCCCGAACAAGATGTACCATTTTGAGATGATCTGAGGTGAGTCGCCGGACTTGGCAACGGTGAAGGCGGCGCCATCGGAACCGTAGGTTGGAGAGCCTTGTGTGTTGAACGATTCGGAGGCGCCTTTTGTGAAGTCGATATTGACCGAGCGGCCAAGTGCCGAATCGGGGGGACAACTACCTGTGTGGAGTAAGCAGCTGGAACAGTGATGATTCCAAGACACGTACCAGAAGTGAGAGGATTGCAAGTCGTGAATGTTTGGGCCAGCGTTGTGCTCGAGAAAGTGAGCAGAGCTGCCACAACACCAATCGCTGGTCTGAAAAGAGAGAAGTGCATCGTTGATATGGAGAAAAATAAGCAGGAAAAGAGCTGCAAGTAGAATCCTTGAGGCCTTATCCGAACACCAACAATTGCCTACTTTGCGGAGGTTAATATTACAGTTCTGGGAGACGGAAAGAGGCTGCGGAAGGAAAAGGATGGAAGGAAGTGGATGCAAAAGGGTGAGAAGGTGCATGTGTCCTAGTTACTTGATTGCAAACACCAGCCTCAGCTTTTCTGCTGTAGCTAGGCGGTGACGTGGGAAGGTCCATGATGGCAGGCAAAAGGACATTGCTTTCTTCTCCTTGGTGGTGGTGTTTCCAGCCATGCGCATTTGCGGCTGCGGGCGGAGCCGTTGCCAAGATCGTACAGAAGAAGAGGCTGGGCAAGGGGGCTTGGCGAGCTAGGTGAGATTAAACCTGACTGATTCCAATTAGGCCTAGCGAGGCTGTTAATCACATGTCGAATTATTACTAAGCTCTGACAGATGCGGGCCGGCGCTATAAGGCATCATACTTCTGCTGCCAGACAGCGTCATAAAGTACGTCGCCGTTTTTGGCGCCCGTTAATGCTCCAAATTTCCAGCTTCATATCGTCAGAATGAAGGCCTAGCTTCTGTTCACTGGTGTTCCATTAACAGCTGCTCTTTCTCCATCCGTAGCTATCCAGCATTCCCGCTGCCAAGGAAAGACACAAAGTAAATCCATTTTTCGTGTTTGCCTCCCCTGCTCTAGGTGCATGAAAATCAGTAACCTCACCCTTCCCGTGTCCACAAATGGTCATCGAATTCGAATATTCTCCAGCTTTGGTAAATTTCCAGGTTCGAGAAAGAGGTAGTAGTGATTAAGCAGGCTAGGTAGATGAGCTGGTCCAATAAGTGTATAAGTTCCATCGTCATGTGGTCTTAGAATAACAGGTATCTGTAGCCAAGCAAGAATCATAATCCTATCACGTATCTGAACAGCGGGTAGATTCCCTGGCCGATTGTCTCCCATAGGCCCGATTCCGACGTGTCCTTTTGAACTGAAGAACAGATTGCGTCCGTGGTTCCTCACGATTTTCCCCTTCTCTCTGTAGAGATGAAACGTTTTTAGAACGTCCTTTGCTAACGTACCAACACCGAGACCAGCTTTTTCGAGAAAGTACTGTAAGTCTTCCTTTTTGAAGTTCAATCTGCTCCTATCGAAGTCCTCTCGGAGATTGGCTGTGATGAAGGGGTGTTGTTTACCCGTGTCCTTCAGGGCCTTGTTTTGTTCGATGATGTCGGCTGTGATTCCGAAATCCCTTAGAACCAATCTCGAGAAATAGATAATGAAGCTCAGTTTTCGATTATCATACACTTCTTTCGTCTCTACTAAATCTTTATAGAGTGAGAGTGGTAACCATATTGCCTCAAGAATGTCTTCGGCTTTATGAAAGGTACTCGAAATGTGACACCGATATTTGTAATATGCGGCTAAGAGCTCCTGTCGAAGATTATCTTCGGAAAAGTTCTGGAACACTTCCGTGATTTCATCAAAAACGAAACCTCCGGTTACCAAAATTGGAGAGTTGACCTTCGCAGGGGTATGATTGGATAGTGTGTTGAATGAAATTGGAACACCCGAATGGAGATGCTCTCGAGTAATAACCTTGTCCCCAATCTTAAAGGTAATAGGATGTTCTAGAAGGAAATGTGTCCTCCCGAGTGGGCTGGGGAATCGATACTGTGGCTCAAAATCTGAAAAGCCGACCCATGATGTGGCTGCTTCTGCTTGATCACACACCACATCTCTCCAAATGAAATGGCTCAGAAGTTGTGACTCTAGAATCATGACGATTGATGCCATTTGGAAGATCTCTTCAGCCGACTTAGTATAATCCAGGGGCAGCGAGTTCCGCGTGTGCTTTTGAAGCATACCAAGTAAAGCATACACCTTGTCGTGCGTCATTGATACCTGACGCTGCTGTTGCTCTGTTCTCCCAACACAATTCATCAGACTCAACGACCCACGATGGAGGGCCAACTGCATGGACCTCAGATCTTCCACACTATTGATATAGTCCAACATTTCGGGCTTTATCGTCTGGCGCAGCTCTGTACAGCCCTGTACTACTCGAGCTGCGTGGCAAAATACCAACCACAGACACGATATACTTTCCACACAGGACTTGGGTCTTGTTTTGGTTTGACAGGGCAACCTCTTGCACCGTCCATAGTCGAGTAAAATAAGATCGCGAAGCCAGTATATCAAGAACACCCTCCCAAGCAGGATATTTGGAAAGCTGCTGAAGTTGAGCCCCATTTTTAAGCTCTAAAGTGCCCACGACAGTAAACTGCGGCTCATTCAATCCTTCTAAACCCTGAGCAGCTTGGTCCAGAAGAGAAATGATCTCAAAAGCTTTCCCCGAAAGTGCACACTCCTCTCCGATCCAAACCAGAACCCTCTCAGCATTCCTGTATATCTCTTCCATCAACAGCAGCTGTTGACCTTTTTCTTTGTCATCCTGATTGATACAAATGGCGTCGATCCAAAGCATTCTTGTCTCGGAATCTTGGGCTTTCGTTGCCCGAAAACGTAGTCTTTTGAGTACCGCAAGCAGATTTGCAGTTACTTTTATTATTGCGCCTTCGCAAATGATATCCTGGTTTCTTTCACACGATCCCCATTCGTAAGACAAGGCCTCCCATTTTTGGAGATCGGAGAGAGGGTGGTGAGACAAGTTGATGCGGATAGGGTTTTCGTCCTCATCCAGAAGGAGTTGAACCATTCTTATTGTGTCAGGATATTGAATGGACTTATAGTGGTACTTGTGAGGTCGATCTGGTTGGTAATCGGGGTTCGGTGAGTGCGGCATGCTGACACGATACAGCATCGATAGTACTATCGAAAATTGTGTCTCAGAAAGCGTGCAGCTGAGCTATGAGAAGACGAGAGGCTGGGCGGAAGGTACACTCGTATAGTAATTCTGGATTGCGATCTTGAAATGTTGAATGGAATGCGAGGGTTAGTGGTTGGTGCCTAAGCTCATCTATAGTGCACAAGGCGGCATCCAATCCTTAAAGAGCCAATTATATTAAAGCAGGCTAAGAATAGAGACTCACGTGATAAGGTTATCATGGAAACAGGACACGCTGGCGATATCAGGAGCACAGAGGAGCAACCAATCATAACAACCGCGCAAATGGACCCAGCAAGTGCTGCTCTAGATAGATTTGGCCACTCTTCAGAATGCACTTACAAGGCTCTATCTGAACGAAGAGGAGTCCCCGCATCAACGTTGTGTCATCGCAAAAATGGACGTATGTCTATTTAACAACGAGCAGCTAGCTAACAGTACCTTAGCCTACAAGAAGAGAAGGCACGCGGTTAGATTCACTTCCGTAGTAGTACCGAGATGCATACCCTTCGCTTATTCACTTCCAATACTCTGATCGATGTTTCCCTGTGCTTCCGCACAGCTTACTTGCCAAGACGAACTTGTGAGTAAGTTTGTAGGATACATGTTTTACAACTCACAGCATGTTTCTCTCTTCTTGGACAATGTTGCGTCGAAGAGTTGTAGTATCTGCATTTACAGAAGTTGTCCGATCTTTCTTGTGAGCAGCGTCGGAGATACGGTGGCGATTGATACGGCAGACAGACTCAGCTTGCCATCAAGAACATGCTCACTGGCAGACCCGACCAAACAACATGGCCTTGCTCTCTTGATTGGTCCGAACCGCTTGCTGCAGCTTCAGCTTCCACAAGGACTGATTCAGGAAACGCAGAGTTGCAGAATCGGAGCGAGCTATAGTCGAATAGCTGTCCAATTTATACCTCTTGAGCCGCCCTCACACGGGTCTCGGTCCTTGAATCGCAGTCTCTATAGGGGTGGAAGGTGCAGAGGATGTTCGAAATCCCATGGAGCCGACATCTCGTGCGAGGCCAGCTCTAAGACCGGGCTCCGACAATTACCATCAATACTTCCGCATTTAGTTTCCCGAAGAACGTTGGTACTCTTCATCCACCGAGAGTGCCTAACAGTGGGTGCATTATATAGGAAGACCAAGACTGTTCGTCGCGTTCGAATTCACCTTCCCCCGCTCAGCCTCGGCAATCCTTTGTCGAAAACAGATCGCTCCTTTTCGCTGGGTGCAGACCTACCTCACCTTACGTCTCATCACCCACCACTAGAGGAAACGACAAGCTTCCAAATCCACCAAATCTCCTTACCGTTCGAAGTACAAGCTCGAGGAGGAACTCCCTCGACCATACCCGCTCGCTTTCATCATATGGCGGAGAGACTCTATTCCCAACGCCTGCGGCATCAGATTATGATGGCTCTCGTAAATAATCAAGCGAGGCTATATCCTTTCGAGGCCCGAGAGATGATGACCAGTTCAAAGCGGGTCTCGGAAGAAAATGATATTCTATGCCTAGGGTAACCCATTCGCCTTCTTACCAGGACAGCTTACAGGCAACAGAAGACCAAACTCTAAGCTTGAGGAATGGACTTTCGGTGGCTCACAGACTTTATAATGGACTCTGCCCTGGCTGGGAAAGTCACACTGTACTTCCGTTGTCGATCATGATATCAAGTTCAATGGACGGGACAAGTAAAACCTTCGTTCGTAGCTAGAAAACAGCGTTGTCTAACCCTGAAGACTAAGTGCAGCAAATCATCAAATGCAAGGCAGAGTGCAGGTGAAGTGATCTATCGAGTACTCCGCTTTCACTATTCAAACCACGGACATAACCACATAGTCTATTAAAGCATATTTGGATATCGCCAGCCGCTAAAAGGGCCGCGCTACACTGTTCCCGGTACTAAAAGTAAGTTTCCTTCAAGAGGCGCTCATTGACGTCCGACGCCGAAGTTTGAGAGACTTCCACGAGTTTTCTACGGCATCCCTCGCCTTCTCAAAAGGCCCATCCAGCACAAGACGGACGAGGGCTCCAATAGAGAGCGACAATATCCCAAGCACGAGCGAAATGGCCCATTGCGGCCCAGTCAATCAACGGGACCACAGAGAAGGCCGCGCCTCCGATGAATATGATGAGGATCTCCGCGCCGATCATGAGCGTGCTGACTGTCATGAAGAGCCAGTTGCTCAGCACACCCTCGAACACGTTGAGGTGTTGTCGTACTGTCGATTACTACGCAATGTCAACACTTTCTCCCACAAACCCAAGGGGGTACGTACTTATACATGTTGAAGATCTGCAGCCAGACATACGTGTTGAACACGAGCGTCTGGAGTTGCTTACTCTCGAGATCTGAGCTCCCGCAAAATACAGCACCATGGTAACAACCAGCTGGTAAATCGATTCTCCGATGATGGTCTTCCACATCGGCATGTTGATCAGCGGTGCTGCCCGCGGCTCAGGCTTTCGATTCAGGATCCGTGCTTTTGGCGAGTCTGTTGCTAGTGCGAGAGCCGCCATCGTGTCTTGGAAGAGGTTAACCCACATGAGTTGCACGGCTGTAAGAACTGATTGCCCCCTCGGGTTCGCTATGGCGGAGACGAAAACGAGTAGAACAGAAGTGAAAGTGACGGTTATTTGGAACTGCATCTTTTTGTCAGTCGTCAAGATCCACAGAAGCAAAGATTCAACGTTGCGCTACATACCTGCAAGAATTTCTTGACAGAATCATTCACGGCTCGTCCCCACATTAATGCCTTGACTATGCAGTAAAATCATCGTCCATCAAGATAATCGATAAAGCCTCTTTTACGACTTCAGTCCCCGAAAGACCACCAATCGAAAAGCTAATGTCAGCAGCACTCAGCGCCCCTACATCGTTCGTCCCGTCACCAGTGACGGCCACTATATTTCCATTCTCCTTGAGGCGAACAAACAAGTCTCCGTTTGTCGTCCGGACTAGACCGGGCCAGGACCTTAAGACCGGGAAGGATCTGGTCTAGCTCGACGTCACTCAGTGCCCTGAACTGGACGCCTTCCATAGCTACGTCGTTCCAGTCGGCTCCAAGAATACCACTCTGCTCTGCAATGGCCTTGGCTGTTCGGATATTATCCCCCGTTACCATCCGCACAATGATGCCAGCCTTCTGACAAGTCCGCACTGCATCCGGTACCCCAGGTCGAAGAGGGTCATGAATTCCGACGATGCCTAAGGAAACGAGGTCTTCAGAGAGGTATTCCAGGGCGAAATGGGTCTTCTCAGGTGCTGTTCCGTCCTCCAGGGCTTGTGGGGGTAGAAGTCCCGATAGACCAGGCTGATCGTTCGAAGGGCGCGGTTTGCGTAGGACTCGATGGTCTCAGTCAGTGCTTGTCTGTCTTGAATACTCATGTCGACACTCGAACAGCCTTTCGTTGGATCCTGAATAAGTCGGGGGCACTTGGCTAGTAGAACCTCCGATGCTCCTTTGATGAACACCCTGTATTTAGGCTTAGATTTCGGTAGCTTGATTATAGTCACCATGCATTGACGCATAGAACTGAAAGGAATCAGCTGAGTAATTTTCTCGTTTGACCGCTCAATCCTCACCGGGCCCATCCCTAGGTGGTCTCGAGCGAAGTTCAGGAGAGCCGATTCGGTGCTAGAGCCGACAAAGGATTGTCCATTTTCCCCTTCGAAGGCCGTGGCGTTCAGAGCAATGGACTGCATGAGTAGTGACTTGACATCGGCGGCGAGCTTGCCAACAAGCTCTTGAGAATTTGTGGATTTCGTGTGTCTATGTGTGCCGGCCACATCTGGTTTGGTCGCGGAAATGGAGGATTCGTCGTAAAATTGCAGGTTTGCGCCCACCGTCCCGACAACGACACGCATGGCGTTCTATGTCAGCGTGCCGGTTTTGTCCGAACATATATTTGTGGCATTGCCCTTCGTCTCACATGCCTGCAGGCGACGGACTAAGTTGTTATCCTTGAGCATCCTCGTCGTGGCGAAAGCAAGCGAAAGAGTCACTGCAAGAGGGAGGCCTTCTGGAACAGCAATGACCAAGACAGTGAGGGCGATGATGAGAATGTTGATAAAGGTCGTACCCTTCTCCGTCACCGTCTGGGAGCTGTGGGGAAGGCTTGCCAAGAATTTGATGAACAGGACAACGAAGAGCAGCGCAGCAGACACTCCGCCGGAGCGGGCGATGTGTTGGCTAGTACGGTGAGCCTGCCCTGTAATGGGGTGAGCTGAGGATCGTTCCGCAGTGATGCTAGGATTTTGCCGTAGGTTGAGTTGGTACCGGTCGCTGTGGCAAGGCATGTCCCTACGCCCTCGAACACATTCGTGCCTAAGAGAAGAAAAGGATCCAGTGCTGAAATAGAGGGATCTTGGGGTTTCCGCCGTCGACAAGCGCGCGGAAGACGTCGTCACCCGGTTGTTTGTGTATTGGAACAGATTCCCCAGTGGCCGAAGACTCGTTCCATGTGATGTTATGGCCACTGATCAATATGCCATCGGCTGGTATGACATCGCCTGGCTCGAGAACGACCACATCGCCGACGAGAACCTCGGAGATTGATATCAACTTTGACATACCCGAACGGATGACTTTGGCCTCCCGCTCCAGCTGCTTTCTGTTTAGCTTCCCGAATTGGCGCTGTTTTTCCCAATCGTTGACGGACCCGACGAGTACAATGACGAAGATGGCGATGAGGATGGCGACCTCCTCGACCCATTCAACTGAGGGACTGCCTGGATCGTGAGCAGTGCCCAAGGCTTGGTACAAACCGATGGCCAGTGATACTACAGCGGCAGCCGTCAGAAGAATGATGACGGGGTCATTATCTGTCATCCAGAGCAATTGCGGGAACCCAGGCTGCTTTTTGGTCGGGAGCTGGTTGTCGAGGAAGACCCGCTTCCTGTCAACAAACAGACCGTCTGCTGGCGGGTTTCCACTTGCCCACGTCGTACCGGTCGGCGACCCAGATGACAGAAGACCTTCTTTAGAGGCGGGGCTCGAATAGGTGACACTCTCGCCCTCGACGACAGCGGAGCCATCGACTGCAGTCTCGTGGGCATTTAGGCCGCTGTATCGATTAGTTCGCAGACCATTCTCTAGGCTACACAGACCGCCAAACTCGCGGAAAGCATTGAGATTCTTTGGATTGTGCAGAGTGCTCAGTTGCTCGGTGGTAAAGGCAAACTTGCTGGTGTCCGTGTCCGAGGTCGAGTTCTGAGCGGCGAGGTGATCTCGCCCAGGGCGTTTTTCTCAGCCAATTCGGACGCAAAACATTAGAAAAACAAAGTATGAGAGAAACATAGTCTGTCCAGACAATTGATGTTGTCCTGTTTACACTCCAAGACAGGCTACTTGAAACGGCAGAAGAAAAATCAGATTGGAGAAAAGAAATGCGCGGCCTCAAAGCCTGGCTGTGCCCGGAAGCACAGCCTTGACCTCTACACTTCACCACGCTATTACGTCTATATTCAACATAGTATAGAGAGGTGATTACACTCTCTTATAGCAGCTGTTCGATGAGATATCATAGCAAGGATCTTATCAATCTTCTTTAATGTAATTCCATTTCATTTCACTTCAACGCTGTTTGACAGGTTTACACGATATGCAGATGGACAAAACAATGCTGCCCGCCTTGATCAGTGTCTGAAGGCTCGGAGTGTTCTCATCGGCATACCAATGTACAGGTGATAGCGACCGGGCTCTTGTCACGTGCACTAGCGCAAGGGCTCCTCGTCCGTATATCTATCAGCTCTTGCTTGATAGTCCTCCTTAGAATCAATCATCTACAACCAACGTTCCGTACCAACGAAACGTTTCTTCCGTACCAACGAAACGTTCCTTGCAGCTCTGGCATGAAGTTGCCACCACTTTTCATGACACCGTGCCAGGACATATTCCAGTGTAAGCTTGGATCAGTCGAGCCTAGTATAGATATATGTCTATCAGACCAGCTCTTTCTAGCAATGTTCTCAAGACGGAAGACACTTGCAAGACTACTAATCAGAAGACACTTGCAAGACTACTAATCAGAAGACTTTCGTTAGAGCTAGCTTATATCATCAGAGCACCAAGGGCCTCCTCGATTACGTAAAACTGGACTAGGACAAGGGTGGGAAGCCTGACTAGGTGTGGAACACCATTGCGCTCGAAAGCGCCTGGATTGGAACAAATGCCACTCCTCACGCTCATGCCGCTTTCCACACCATTCAGCAGGGACAGACAGAGCCGACCCAAGTCTATACACTGCACAAATGCCAGCAGCGTCCACATACTGATAGTGCGACCACAAATTCGATCTGACCCATTCAGAATGAGAATGACATGGAATGTGCAGATGAAAACGTTCGGCCGAGCAAAGCCCTATCCACTACATGATTTCTAATAACGCTTTCATCTCGGAAGATCCGAATTATACAGAAGTTGTCGATCAGGTTAGAAGAAGTTACAGATCACATCCTCCTTCCATCAAACACCACGTCATTTGCACGGGGCCAGCTTGAACAGAATGATCGAGCACGACACGCTCTCTCCAACGCCCTAGTCTCCCTGACGCGTCCTCGATCATGCTCGCGTTGCGTGGCCCTGACCACATGACTTCTGCTGCAGCGGCCGCTCTCGGCCAGACTCTGGAGTCTAAGTTCACTGGGTCCGTCTGTTCGGTCCACATATGTACTTCGCCACCCTCGATCAGATATTGGACATCTGATGTGATGTTGACGTAAGGATCATAAACATAAATATGTCGCCAATTCTTCAATGGGTTACAATAATCAAGAAATGGGTCTTGAATGACGGTCGGCACACCTCCAGGTGTGTTGTAGGGTATACCAGGTGGTGAAATGCCGGATGGATAAGGATTGATGAAACCACCGTGACCACAGTCGAGGTACCAATTGTGATAGTCGCCGAATAACGCACGGTATCCTTTCTTGAGAACACTCTGAAGGTTTGCGGCTTCTTGCCAGACCTGAACAATGACGTCTGGAGGAGCAGAAGTATTTTTGCTGGCGGACGGGAAGGTCAAATTCCAATCCAGAAGCATTTCTTCCCACACAACCGGTGTTAATCCTGCTTCACGGACTGTGCTCGTCACATTCCTCATGAGCTTTTGCACCAAAGGTTGCAGGACAGCGGATGAATTGGAGTTGACAGTGTCATCAAGTAGGAAAGCATTATTTTTGACTTCATCTCCACCGTTGTGGAAGAGCGTGGTGTACGGTGATACGCGCGGAAGCAAATCAGAGAAGAGAGTTTGCAAGAAGTCGTACACGGCAGGAGAATTGAGCTTCAATGATCCTGAGGGAGGCTCCGCGGCAAATGTCGACCAATCGCTTTGATTGAATGCAGCAATTAGATCAGGAAATGCGTTGGCAATCGCGCCAGTATGTCCCGGCATATCGATCTCCAAGTATACTGAGATTCCTCTTTCCAGGCCATAAAACTGAACTGCTCGCAAATCGTTTGGCGACCATTTCAGATAGCTTCGGTATGCTCCTTTGTCCGCTAACGTTGGCAGAGCAGGTATCTCGATTGGCCATGACTGTGCATCGGTGGCGTGAAGATGCAGACGGCTCATCTTACAGGTTGACATGGCGTCAATGGTGCGCGTCACATCAGTCGGGCTGAATGCATTTCGAGATATGTCCAAATTCAGACCCCTATGTGGCCACTTTGGACTATCGACGATCGACATGGGTGCAAGTGGTGTATAGACTCTATAATCAGCTGAATGAGCATAGAAGAGTTGCTCGAATGTTTGCAATGCGCGTATCGTTCCAAGAGTGGAAATACTCTGGATCTCTGCCACGCCGCTTTCCCCGATGGAGATACCGTAAGATTCGTCACTACTGAAGAAGTCTTCTGCCGATATATTTTCTGTCGCCGCATTCTTTTTCTGGTTGATTTGGACGGTGGTGATAGTTTGATATGACCCACTGGAGTCGGGTTCAAAGTTTGAGGTTCTTGAGTAGAATTTCCAAGGCACAAACTTGGTCGAGGTAATGGTTTCTTGAGTGCGTTGAATTGCTGACTGGAGTATGTCTTGCTCAGAGAAGGAATTGGCTTGTGCCGATTGATTATCACTAAAGCCAAATGTTTGAGAACGGAGAAATTCCAAGGAGTCAGACAAAGCAACATACACTGATCTGCGCGAGTATTGTCCAGCTGTCTGGTTGGAGGAAGAAGTCTTGAACTCGACTTGAGGCGACAGCCATAGTAGCGAAGTGCCGAACGTGAATTGTGTAGGTTCTGGCCATAGAGCTAAACCTAGAGCACTGAAGAGGTTGATGAGGAGAAAGATGAGTCGTAGAGAGGCCATTTCGAGTATAGCCAAGTACAATAAGGTACAAGCATGAAAATTGGTTGAATCAGATACGGGAAGCTGGAGAACAACGAAGACCAGTCAAAGATATCCAAGGGTTGCTGAAAGTGACACAAGAGGAGAAAGAGTGACGGTTTCGGAGAAGAAGAATTATTTCAGGGGCCCTTTCTATGACTTTTTTGCTCAGAAGTGATGGCTGCGACATAGAGGATATAAAGCGAGACCTGTGGGATCTTTGGTAAAGCTCATGCGCATGAATATGCGTAGGCTAACGAGGAGGCGGGTGCTCTAGTCATGAAGAGCAGCTGGAGTGGCTACTGTAGGGACGAGGCTGTAACGACAGACTAGAGCACAGAGCTTGTGATGATGCTCACTCTTCCAAACGTTCCTACAAGAACAACAAGCAGGGTGATCGGCGTTCCGCGTCGAGGCGGAGTCGAAAAGATTCAGGGCAGTGATTTGGCATTGAGTAATTTCCGTCGTCCCACCAATTGTGTAGACAATGCGCCAAGACAGGCTAGTGTCTGGACAGGAACAACCTAAACCTTATCCGTACTCTCTTTGTCCTTCATGCTCACCTAATTTGCCGTCTGCTTGCAAACATTGCTTACCTTGCCCTGCTCAAGCTCCGTGTCCTAGACTGAAACATTTCGGAGATTACGCCGCTTCATGCGTTGATCCCAAGACTTCATCGCCCTCCTCTTCATACCTGATCGAGACCCACGGCGCAGCTTCCTTCGCCTACACTTACAGCCGCCATGGCGGTCGAACTCGCGGTCGGCACTCCGCTGGCGGAGGCGCTCAACACTGCGGTACACACCAGGCTGTTAGAGGTTGGATGGGGATCCGAAGATGATACCTCGTTGGCGGAATTCATCGTTTTGATGTTGGTGAACGGGAAGACCGAAGAGCAAATCGCCTCAGAACTTGCCAGCGACATTCTACCGGAGGGGGAAGGTACACAGGAATTTGCGCAATGGCTTTTCGAGCAAGTCCGACTGCTTCAGAACGGAGGATCCACTGCCGCGAGTGAAGCGCAAGCAGAACAGCAATCAATACCATCTTTCTTAGATTCAGACGAACGGCGGATGCCCAGAGGAGACCAACAAGATGCTCCGCCAGCATATGATTCAGACATGGCTGATCGATCTGCGGTAGCTCCTGACAATGCGTAAGTGATAAACTCTCTGCATATACTTCTCAACACTAACATCAACAGTCCTACAGGACCAAAAAATCTGCGAGGTGGAAGCACGTCTGGCAGGGGGTCAAGGATCATGGGACAAGTCAACAGAGCCATGGATCGATCAAACGAATCGGTTCTCCATCGTGTTCGCCAACACTCTGGTTCAGAAAGGATAAACGGTCACGGTCGAGACGCGCCCAAAGGCCCTCGAAATGTTCAAAACCGCAACGTACGACCTGGCATGCAAAAAGCGCTCAATGGCATGGCAATGCCTGGAAATGGTATGGTTAACAATAACATAATGGACCCTTCGCAACAAGGGCAAATACAAATGCCGTTGTCGCCACAGCAGCAGATGGAGATGATGGCTATGATGGAGCAATCCGCCAGAATGATGGCGCAATTCATGCCTGAGATGATGTCGCCTAACATGAATCCCAGTTTCCCGCAGAATGGAGCCCAGCAAGGCAAATCACTTTTCGACCGTGTGGAAGCAGGACCCGCGAAGCGCGGAAGAGGCGGTCGCACACAGCGGAATGGCAGTTTGAGAAACAATAGTGCTGGAAGTGCTACTGACCGTGACGCAGCAATGGAACTTTCGGAAAATCCTGCGGATACTGGACCATCCTCTTCAATGGAAGCCGAATCTTCTCAGCCACAAGTCGCGGACCCCTCCACGACGATGTGCCGATTCAACCTGCGATGCACAAATAAGGCGTGTCCCTTCGCTCACCAATCTCCTGTAGCTCCCGAAGGAGTTACCGTCGACATGACAGATACTTGCAGCTTCGGCGCAGCTTGCAAGAATGCAAAATGTACTGCCAGGCATCCTAGTCCCGCCCAGATCAAGGCGCATCAATCTGAGGAGCAGTGCAAGTTCTTTCCCTACTGCACGAATGCAAGCTGTCCCTTCAAACATCCTAGCATGCCAATGTGCCGCAATGGAGCAGATTGTACCGTCCCACATTGCAAGTTTACCCATCTACAAACACCTTGCAAGTTCAATCCGTGCAAAAACGTGCGATGTCCGTACAAGCATGCAGAAGGTCAAAGAGGCTCCTACGGTGACAAGGTGTGGACAGCAGATACCGTGAAGAAGGAGGAGGAGAAGGATCACGTCAGCGAGAGGAAATTTGTGGAGGAAGACGGGGAGGAAGAATTGGTCAAACCAGAAGATGCGATTGCCCAAGCTGCGGAGCTTATCACCTGAGGCTTCGTGTGGCAGCCAGGAGTTGTGGGTGGATAATAGGCTGAGCTAGATCTTCCCATGTATTATATGACACGATTGGCATCCACAGAGCTAATATGGAGCGCTCTGGGAAATGAGGATTTGAATTTAGAATTTCTTCTGCAGCCCATGAATCGAGCTCAGATATGCCGACCGGCACACATGAGACCAGGCCCAATCGTGTAACTGACGTCCATTGGATACCATGTAGCATAAACTAAAGGCTGCATTTTGCTTATTTCCCCCTAGAATTCTTCTCATCAGCATTTCTTTCATCTTCAATCGCCAAGTCCGACAGTCCCAATACAGCGACAGCAAGAGGGCTGCGACATTGACCTCAAAAGGCAAATTTGCGTAGAGAAGAGCTGGAATAAATTCCCTTGCGTCATCTTTCGTGCGCTGTGGAAAGCTTAGTGGAGGACTCGCCTATCCATCTGACGATTCAACGTTGATCTTCGTGGTCGTTTGAGCCCTTCTTCAAGCGTATCTGACCCTATTATCTACGCCCTGTTCCCTACTTGGTGCTCACCTCATGCGGCGATTTAGGGCTTTCTTGTAATCTGTTCCACGATCTCGAACATGGAAGCCAACTCAGAGTTGTCCGATGTCAGCACTGTGCTGTCATCTCTCCTGGAGAAATTGCATAAGCTACCGCTCAATAGAAGAGAACTTCCGACACTGCCCGAAGACGGCACCATCGCCGAAGCTCGACGGTCTCTGCCACAGACACTAAGTGAAAACGGCCATGACGACTGGGCCGAACATCTCGTTCGGGATATCACCCCAGCCTTGAATGCCAGCAGCCTCTCGCCTAATTACTATGGCTTCGTTATAGGTGGATGTGCGCCTGCCGCTCTATTCGGAGATATACTAGCGAGTATTTACGATCAGAATGTGCATATCCATCTCCCAAACCAAACGATTGCTACGAACGTGGAACGCTGCGCTTTGGACCTGCTCCTTGATCTCTTCCACCTAGACCGCAATGTCTGGGGAGCAAATCCTACTTTCACCACTGGAGCAACATCAAGCAATGTTCTGGGATTGGCAATGGGGCGGGAATGGGTGCTGCGACGCAAGGCAAAAGAGAGGGGTAGTCAATTACGGAGCGTGGGCAAGCATGGTATATATGAGGTGATGGAATTTGCTGGGTTGAAGAAGATTCAGATTCTTTCAACTATGCCGCATTCGAGCATTGCCAAAGCAGCCTCTATTGTGGGGATAGGGAGAGCAAATGTTGTTTCTGTGCACAAAATGGACGAATCAGGGGCATCCAGCATTGAAATCGACTTCGATCGATTTGAAACAGAAGCAAGAAGGGCCGATGTTGCTAGCATACTTGTCATCTCTGCTGGCGAAGTCAATACGGGACAATTTGCGACTGGTGGATTGCGAGAATTGCAAAGACTGCGCTCCAGCTGTGATCAGCATGATGTCTGGATACACGTCGATGGTGCATTCGGACTCTTCGGCCGTGTACTTCCACCCGAGGATGAAGAAGAGCTCGGCGAAATTGTTCGTGGGTGTAAAGGTCTTGAGCTTGCCGACTCGATCACTGGTGATGGCCATAAGCTGCTGAATGTTCCGTATGACTGTGGCTTTTACTTCTGCCGTCATAATGATATCGCGGAGGAGGTCTTCCAGAATGGCAATGCAGCTTACCTTACTTCTGCCGGATCTGATGATGATGTATCCAGCCCTCTGAACATCGGCATCGAAAATTCTCGACGTTTCAGAGCGCTACCAGTGTACGCTACGTTACTGGCGTACGGGCGCGGAGGATACATCGATATGCTGAGAAGACAAATCCGATTGGCTAGGAAGGTGGTGATTGGCCTGTGGGACAGTGAGATCTACCAAACATTGCCAAAGGCGAGCTCCAAGGCCGAAATAGTGGGTAAGACTTTTATTGTGGTTTTGTTCAGAGCGAGGGACCAGAACCTCAATGGCGATCTCGTTCGACGAATCAACTCAACAAGAAAAATGTACGTATCGGGCACCATCTGGGAAGGGAAGTCTGCAGCTCGACTTGCAATAGCAAATTGGGCTGTCGATGTGGAAAGAGACTACCAAATAATCCGGAGTGTTCTGCAGGACGTGGCCAAGTGAAAGTCAGCTACAACAACGATCTATCTGCGCTCGACGCTCTCGATCCTCGCGCAAGAACATTCCGAAGACTTTTCTTACAGACTAGTCGAGACCTGCTCCTCCGTCTCCACCAAATACCGTTGATGATCATATTCTCCGTTCAATCAACACTGACCTCGTAACGCAGCAGGGATGGAAATTCAAGCGAATAACAGCCCTCCCGGATCGCCAAAGCGCAGCTAAAGTTGACTGTCCGAGAACAGTCAGCTCATGCGAGTGCTTCGAAAAAGACGCCGAGATGCCGCAGCGATCCGAGCAATTTGAACGTCCGTCCAAACTCCAAAGCTTCGTCGGCAGCCCGGGTTGTTTGGAGTATGAGAGCAGTCGAAACTATCTAGCCGCGACTTAGTCACCAGAGCGTCGCTTGCTGTGCTATGAACTCATTTTTTCGCCTGCAGTTGAAGACGATATCCACTGCACAGAGGTACGTGCGATGCTGAACACGGAGCAGATTTCCATGCATATCAAGAACTACTTGGGCTTGCCTCACTGGATTGAGGCTTTACTCCGCGCTTGGTTCAATCTACGTCATAAGTCGGGATGTCCACAGGGTTACAATTGCTTGCCTGTGAAATGATCGGTAACCGTCCTGCCGTGCCTCGATCCACTATCCCTACGACCAGATGAGGCTATGGGAGTCGGGAAATCATCCTCCAATCCGAACACGCGGCCCGCACCTATCGTCCAACACCGACTGTCACCTCAGCGCCAAGATGGCACTAGCACTATATATAATAACTCATCCCTTCTATAAGATTTTCGGATGCTATGCTCCTTGGCGTGCAATGAAGGATGATTACCTTGATCTTCTAGGATCAGATCGGAAATCTCTCCTCAATACCCGAGTTAATGCCTCGCAGCAGTCACCGAAGGCGGAAAGCAATACATTGGTGCCCCCGTTTCCCCCTGTCTTTGGACAGCAATATAGTGAGCGCGTTGTAACGCTATGCTGTACTTCCCACTTCGGCTCCTCATGCGGCACGCAGCGCTTCTCCCGTTTTGCAGATGTGTCGAACAGGGTTCCTGGACTCCTTTCTCCGGTACAACCTGGCCTGTGCAGTAGCATCTTGGGCTTGGCCGCTGCTCAAGCGAGCACCGTTTGGACGGCGGAATCGACACGCTCACACTCCATTTGCTTAAGAGCTTGTCCAGCTCCTTCACCAACCGGCCTGGGGGTAGTCGGCCTTCAATCTGTGGGGTGCCATGACAAGCCTACCCCTCTCGCTTCCAACTTCAAAGCCACCATCTGCGTGGAGGCCACACACTACGACAAGGTATATGAAGTCCCACTTGCCGCATTACCAACAAGCAAGTGATTCGCTATGACACGTGCGGGGATGAATGAGAAGGAACCTCCCCCCTTACCACGCTTCAGAGGTATAAAGGTGGCCTCTTTCCTCTGTGATAGAAACAAATCCGGGTCAGAACAATCTTCCAAAAGACATCGATCCTATCAAACAATTCTCAACCACCTCTTCCAATATATCTTACCTTTTACAGCAGTCAGCATGAAGGTCCCAACCATTGCCTTCTTTGCCCTCGCTCCAGTGCTTGCCATCGCCGCAGTTGCACCCAGCAGTATGTACTCACAGCCACACTCCCCTGCTTCTAGAGGGAGATTAGGCACATCAAACTCATCTAACCATCAGATCTCCTCGTCCGCGACGCCATCGAGACATACAACGGCATGGTCAAGCGCGAAGCCGAGAACGTCGAAGCAGCACCAGCAGAAGGCCCACTGGAGAAGCGAGCATGCAAGAACCCAAAAAGTCTCTGCTACCCGAATGGCTTCTCCTCGTGCTACAGCAATTGTTTCCAACCTGCATGTCCGTTTTGTAGTATTGGATGCTCTATCAGTTGCTCCAGCATCTGTGGAAACAATGGGTGCTGAGAGATTATGTTGAAATGATCAGAATTTTGGAAAAATTCTCCTATATCAACTATTGGATTGAGTCGCCGAACTTCCTTGTCTGGAGAATTCTACGGTCTTCGTTGCTCAAGAGTTGCTTGATTGACCTTGTGTACTCCCACGCTCGTTGAGCCGTACGTAGAAGTACGTATATCAATATCATATTTTATACGCCCAACATTTTGAAAAGTCTGCTTCTTCGGTGTCGAATTACCAGAACAATACCCAAGATCTGATGTTCGCAATCCCAAAGATGTACTAGTACTCGATGTCAGTCCCAGTGACCCACGGCAAAGCTTCGACTTCTGTCAAATCTACAAGAGGGGCCGGATTTGATAATGAGGGGTTGATCGAGCGAAACTTCGGAGCACTGGGGGCATTGATTGAAGAAAAGCTAGGCTGGCAGGTAATGTGGGTGGCTACTTGCTAGTGGTGGTTGCTCTCTCCACATTGGACATGCGGAGATAGCTTTGGTTTCAGCTTGTGAGATGTAGTGCGTAGCTAGCAGAGTGCAAGGTGATACAATCCCAAACATACTCAAAAGACCGCACCCCCAATGATGAAGATTCTTTCCTCCTGTTTTTGCACCCATTGAACAACCTTATTGGCACTATGGGCCAACGCGTTCCTCCCAGTTTTCGGTCCCGAAATACAATACATTTCGAACACCGGTGTTATCCAGGCCAAAGCGGCATGAGACGCACTCACGCTATGATGGACTTTGACGCTCGCGTGCTTGGTATGTACACTTGCATGAAGCTCGTGATATACTGAAAGCAACCGTCGTCGAAGCCTTGGCGTATCGTACTGAGCCAAGGATGGCATACAGAATTGCACGTTGCCTTTCGATTTGAACAAGAAATGACGAAGAACGGTACCGGGAACGATGTCAGTTGGCAGTGGACGTCCTGCCTGGATCGCATCTTGAATGATCCGCAAACTCATGTTTCGGCCAAGTTCGTGGACTAGGTAATTCTTCATGCTCCTTATAGATTCAAAGCTTTCCTTGTTCGCACTGATGAGAATGATGGCCACTGCGTCCTCCTTCGATATTTCTTCTTCGTCGCTAGCTTGATGGATTTTGTCTGCTAGATTGAGAAAGCTCACAAACATGTAGAGATATCCATTCGGATTGAATCCAGGCAAACATAGCGGAATCCACGATTCTCCACCTCCAGCTTTGATGCCTTCAGCTTCAAAGAGCATGTTGAATATTAGTTGTAGGTCACTTGGATGAAGTGAATGCTTCTTGGGTCGGATCACGCTCACAAGACGCCCACCAGCAACGATGAGTCCATATAGCAGATCGTCTACTCTCGACTTCAAAAGCGTGCTATTTATAACATCTCGATGTGATTTGCGGAACTTGAGGCTCTCGAGTGCTGACAGCAGGGTAGAAGGCGAGCCACGTGTGAAACTGTCCGCAAGTGACGATAGAAGAATCTCAGTTCCTTGCAGGGGTCGGCGCAAGTCACTGGAGGGTCGAACCGAGAAGATTTGTGTCAAGTTAGGCAGCGTCAGAGTGGAGAGAATCTGCATGTAAAGGGCCTCCAGCTGTAAGCTCAATTGTGTATCCGACTCTAAGAAACGACTGATGGCCACGAGGAACAAATTCGCTTGAGACAGAATCACGAAGCGAGCACCAGCAGATGAAAAGCTTCGTAAGAAGTTGCCAGAGGATTGATAGAAGGAGATAATCGTCTGGACAATCCCAATGTAGCTTGATATCACCGCGTCTGACCCATGACGAGTGTAAATTGGTTTGCCAGCGGCCGACAAAATCATGAAATGCTTTTTCTTTGATCTCCAGACGGATTGAGCCAACTCTTCGTTATTTCCGTCTTCTTCAATCTCTGGGACATTGTCAAATTCTGTAGCGAAATCTACATCTGCATCGCCACCCTCAAGGTGGCCTGGAAAGACATCTGGGTAAGAAAGACGCGAATTGCGTTCGTCCTCGTCATCTGTGATATTGTTGCCAAACAGACTTCTGACCTCTTCTCTTCTTTCAAGACGTGGAACATAGCTACGCAAGCTTGATGAATCCCCGGTGTCGCTTGGCCGTGGACTGCCAATGATGCCCCGGCCAATGAATGAATGACTTGAAGGAGATCTGGAGCCAATTGACGGATGCAATTTGCGGGAACCGTCGTTTGCGGTATATGTGTTCACATCGGTCGTTGAAACAGCGGTCGTGGTCCCAGAGAGGAGGCCGCCTTTCGAACCATGCTCGTGGTAAGAGGTCGAGGGGCGACTGCGGAAGGAGGAAAGGTTTGTGGGTCTTGGAGGAAGTGGAGGTCTACGACCCTCTGCGCTCAAGCTGTCGCTCGCAGCCGCCGGATATTTCGAGCTTGTAGAATTAGGATCTGGGTGGGTAAAATGTTTCTTGTCTGCGTCGGAGAGCTGTGGCATTTTCAATGAGAGCTCTCTCGTGCCATCCTCGACCACTCAAGCCTGTCATGCTGAGCTATATTCCATTCCTGGGGAAATATTGCAAACTTCACCCATATGCGTAGATTGGCATGGCCAGTTAGGGTCTTTCAACAAGAGAAGCCGAGTTCATTGTTTGTTCGTAGTGAAGGTGGCGGGCTGTGTCCTTGTTCCGGCAACTCGAAATGTTTATTTCTTTGCGGTGCATATCTTCCCAGTACCATGTCAAGCGCACGCGTGTAGATGGAATCCCTCCATGCAGTCAAGCTGTAATGAAATTTTATTCTCATCACCGCCAGCATGGCTCTCAACCCTGGGCTCATGCTCAGGTCAACGTCTCCTGCAAGCTCTGAGGGATCGCCGCAACGAGGGCGCCGCGGCGCAAAACCACAAGATGGTGCAACAGAACCCTCGGCTGTTCAAGATCAATGCTGATGTTTGATACTGGCAGAATCTTTGACGAAAGACAAAGGATTTCGACGCTATGCTGCAGGCGTTGATCGAGCACTGGGACTATTCGATGTTACTCTTCAAGAATGGGCAGATTATATTTCATTCCTGAGTCGTCTGCTGAAGACACTTCGCAATCACCCTGAGGGAGTCAAGATCGTCCCACGCAAGTATATCGTCGCCAAACGACTAGCACAATGCCTGCACCCTTCTTTGCCCTCTGGTGTCCACCAGAAAGCCTTGGAAGTTTACAGGTTCATCTTCGGGTACATTAGAGAGGATGGTCTAGCCGAAGACCTTGCAGTCTACCTTCCCGGGATTGCTTCTACCTTGACATTTGCCTCCATCTCTGTGCGGCCCCTTTTCTTGTCCTTGATCGAGGAACATGTGCTCAAAGTCCCAATATGCGCACTCCGACCAGCCCTGAAGGCTTTGATCCTTGCCTTGCTCCCCGGCCTGGAGGAAGAAACCAGCGATGAATTTGAAAGAACTGTCAAACTGCTCAATCAATGCAAGTATGCGTTCAGGTCCGCCGGTCTGGTGGAAGTGTTCTGGCAAAATCTGTTCTTGGCCTCAATCACAAGCTCGAGCCGTCGACAGGGCGTGCTGGTTTACCTGGGCCGATATCTTCCCGAACTTGGTAAAGCTGAATCAGACTTGGCCGCTCCTTTTAAATATGAGGCTTCCAAGACTGCCGAAGCCGCTGCGGTCACGACTCCTGAACCGGGACTGCTGCTGAGATGCTTCGCTACCGGTCTTGCCGACGAGCAAGCGCTTGTACAGCGTGCCTTCCTGGATCTACTTGTTACTCACTTGCCTCTTCATGCATTCATCTTCCATAAAAATGTTGTCAGAGAGGACCTCGAATTGGTCGTGTCGGCTGCGGTGGGCGTAGTACTTAGGAGGGATATGAGTTTGAACAGGCGTCTCTGGTCTTGGTTCCTCGGTCCTGAATTGGTACAAAAACCCGAGAGCGAGATTCTCCCATCCGTGTCCGACCAATCTGCGCAACTGGACAATCAAATGGAACCCCCTGAGATCCCCTCTTATTTTCAAAGGTACGGTGAGGAATCGTTGATTCAGACCTTGGAAGCGATGATCGCACATGACCATCGGGTGCCTTTGCAAGTATCTCGGCCCTTCCGGATCGCACTCTCGCTCATGGATCGTTGGGAAATTGGCAGTCCTGTCGTGAATGCGATTTTTATTCCTCTGATTCGAAGTCTACGGGCATTTCAGCAGAATGCAACGTCCCAAGAAGACTTCGATGAAGTTTTCCGCAGCGCTAATGTTTTCTTTGATGGTGTAGAGAGCACTCTCATTTGGGCCAAAATGCTCAATCTCGTTACATCCGCTACAAAGAAGAAAGAGGAAATCTTACTCGAATTGGATCTTGCGAGATTCATTATCGCCAATTTCAACGTGAGAGAGGAGGACATGGTGACTCTGCATATACCTTTGGTCTCTTTAGCAATGCTAGAAAATCTCTCTCAAGCAGAGAGACCCGGATCAGGCCATGCCAAACCTTTCGGCGAACATGAGGTCCAATCTTCCTTGTTCCATCTCCTCAGCCTCATGGTTGATCTGATACCGGACCGTGCTTTCACCCCACGGAATAATGATGTGACGACGTCTGTAGCGAAGGACGATGGGGTTAACGGGTACCAGGAGAAGGTCAAATCGTTCTTCGACCGCACTCAAGATGCTGTAGAATTCTCGGAACCACCGTTTTCTCCAGAAACGCTGGGGAGGAATTTTCTCCAATTATTAACGGCCATGATCTTAAAGCAAATCGACAATGATGCGGAAGGCTCTCACCTCTCGCTCCATGTCCAGCTATTGACTCTTCTCCTTACAAAATTGCCCTCGTACGATGGGCTTGACGGATCTGCTCTTGCCAGGGCTTTGAGGCAACGCCTTGCTATTGAAAATACCTTGGTAGATGATCGCTCTTTTGCGAAGGTAGCTTCTGCTGCAGCTCTGTTTGTCAGCTTATTTGCTCAGAACTCACGATGTCAGATTATCAATTCTGGTGATGTTTCTGCCATCGTTACTCTGCTTGTTCGGCATCTGTGGACCTACCTTTCGTTTTCGTCCCCCCAACACCATATTGAAACCGTACATCTCCTCGAAGACCTCCAATATCTCGTCTGGCAGGAGGAGTTGGTCACGAGTACAATCTTGGGCTTGATTGTTGGGACCTTTGCAGATTCCGAGGACTCTTACCAACCCAGTCAAGAAGCTTTGAATAGATACGCAACATTATGGACCCACAGTCGCAACAACTCGACGACCGTGGCAGACACCAAAACAGAAACTCCGCCGGATCTGATATCAATCGATGACCGTGAAAGGAAATCAATGGCCGCATTTTCATCCATGCTGAGTCACTCGATGATACCTGTTTTGAATGTCTTACGAGTGCCTCAGACGGAAGTTTACGCGTCGTGTCGCGACTGGTTGCAAAGCCTTGCAGATCTATCCAGGTGGGAATGATCCAGAACCGTACTATGGCTTGACGCTAACCATTGTTGCAGCATTTTTGAAGCAGTCGTAATGCCAATAAGAGAGTCACTAGGCCTGGACGGCAATACCCAAGTTGCCGTGGACAAAATTGAGGCTGGCAGCAATTTGATGGAAATCCTTAATCAACTCGTGGCCACCCAGTCGAGAGAACAATGGTCAAGGTTTTTGCTTCAACCAGGTCCTACTTCGTACAGCCGTCCATCCTCCTTGGTGAAAGGTCTGAACTTTGCTGTGAGCTTTGATGTTGCTGGCTGATGTCCTTTTTCAGTACCTGACCCCGAATCGCTTCAAATATATGTCACAAGACTCTGTGCTGAGATTCTCCAGCGGCATGAGCTGCGTGGTGAACGGGCGACGGACCGACGAACCTTGCGTCTGGAGATGATCACACTCAATCTACTGCGACAACTGTTTAGCAATTCAAAAACTGAGACGCTTCTCGAATTTCAGTTCGATCATCTCCTTATAGCACAACTGGGAAAGTCCGTGGTCCTCCAGTCGCGACTCCTCCAATCAGACCTCCTTGATACCCTTCTTCTCATATTGAATTCGAAGATCACGATTAGCAGATCGCATGAGGCATTGCGTGAGCGATCTTTGGATGGAGATCTACCAGAGACCCGCCAAAAGATGAACGGTACGTCGCCTGTGTCTAGCAAGAATACGCTTTCCAGGCGAAAGATGGGTTCTATTGCACTGCTGAAGCCACCCGAGAAGCTTCTGCACTGTCTTTTAAAGGGCATCGGGAATCTTTCCTCTCGAGATGTGATACAGAAATGGATTCAGCTTGTCTGTGAAAGCATCTATTTCTACAGCTCATCCATATTCAGCATACTGATGAAGGTCGTTGAATGCTTCTGCGAAGAAATCGAGCTTTGCTTTGGCGGCATGAAAACACAGTATCAGACGCAGACGCTTGTTGAAGGCAACTTTGAAACCCCACTCTCACATATCCTTAACGGACTTGACTTTGTGCTAGCCCGAGCACATGAACAACTTCTGGTCGAGGAAGACGATCCGTTGACAACGAACAGCCCAGAACCTCAGCCGGGCTTCTTTGGGAACATAGTATCTGGAGCTGTGTCGTCAGAAGCAAAGCAAGCCCGGAACAACACGAACAACAATCGATTGACGGTCATATTGTGCTTTCAAGATGCCCTAAGGGCTTGCTTCAGGCTTTGGTCGTGGCACAACTTGAACATAGTGGAATCTTCAGGCACTCTGGAATCCTTTCACCATGCTTCGCAGAAAATACGTGCCCGCAGTCGCAGGATACTTGAGCACCTTTTGGCAGCAGAGCCGCTGGAGAGCATCGAGTCACTTGCGCATATCTGGGTGAAAGCCATTGCAGAAAAGGATACCGTTGACACAGAATCTCTCTTAGATCTTGTGCACACTCTGCAAGGTTCGCGACCGGGTATCACCATGTCAGCAATCTTCAATGCCATATATACTCGGACGAATCCGACTGCCCTGGTTTTGAGCCAAAGATCGACCCTTTCTTCCCATTTGCAAGAGTCCGATTTGGTGGCTTTCTTGAGTATCTATACGCAATCTCTCGAAGACGATGTCCTGGAAGAGATTTGGAAGAACTGCACGACTTTCCTTCGCGATGTTTTGGCTAATCCGATGCCGCATCGACAAATCTTGACCCGATTGATCAATTTCATTGCCATCTTGACTGCAAAGATGGAGAACACTAATTTTGGCGAAGAGCGGAAGATGCGAAGGGAGCTCGCGGACCTTTTCATTCGTCTCTTAACCGCAATTTTTACGATTAAGCCGCAGAATTCATCACGAGAAAAGTCTTCAGGAGCTTCTGTCCAGTCTGAGCTGGCTGCAGGTATGGGCTCTGACAGTGTCGAGCAGATACTTGATCAGAACTTTGCAGCTTTGTCAGCTTTGTTTGATGAATCTGACCGGTTTCTTACCGTTATGGCGAATGTGGTATCTAACATTATTGCTCCACTTTTTCGTTCACGCCAATTCCCTCAAAAAATGACCACCACGATTTTGAGCCTTCTCCTCAAAATTTCAAGAATTCAAAATGCCTCGAAAGCTTGGAAGAAGGAGCTTACGGACTCTTTCAATGATGCTAGATTCTTCTCCTCTTCACTGCCAATTGCCAAAGACGGCTGGCTTCCACTCTTGCGTCAGCTGGCATTTGCTGAGAAGGGCCTTATGCCTGAGCTTTTATCACGCTTCAACACTCCAACAGCAGCCGGAATCATGTTTGGAGTTGGGACAACCGCTGCTCGCCTCGAAACTGACAAGAGGGCCCAGCTCAATCTTCGACGACTTTCTTGTGTCCTCTTAGCAGCTGAGAACGACGCGTTTGCGGCTCATATTGGACTAGTACAAGTGAAGATGGAGGAGTTGCTCACAGCATCGTCGATATCTTCACCCAGTTCCACGACACGAGCGGAGATCTACTTGGTCATCCGCGCTTTGGTCTTGAAATCATCCACCGGCCAAATGGCAACTTTCTGGCCAACGGTCAATGCCGAGCTCCACAATGCTTTCAACTCTGTCTGCGAAGAAAAGGAGGATTCTTCGTCAAGCGCATACAACAACTATTCTCTCCTGCAAGCTGCTAAATTGCTCGATGTGCTTCTATTGACGAGTCCAGAGGACTTCCAACCTCAAGAGTGGCTCTTCGTCACAGATACTGTGGATGCAATATATCGCCCTGAAGGCTGGGAACCGACCGCCTTGATTGACCAAGTCGCTCAGAGCATGATGGAGATTGCGGGCACTTCGAAATCTGCAACCACGCCAATGTCGGCGCGCAATACCCTGGCTTTGCCAGATGAGGACGACCAGAGCCTTCGCAAGCCATGGCTGAGTGGGCAGCAAACGCGAGCCCTTCCTGAATCCGATATCCAAGATACTATCTTGAGACCATTTTTTGGTCAACTGAGCATACATGTCTACGAGAGAACGTATAGCTTGAGCGATCCAGACCTCGAAGCGTGCAGAGATGACCTATTGGCAGACTTGTTCAATGAGCGTACCATAGTTGGGTTCTGAAAGGCCTGAAAGGGAGAAGGATGAAACGCCCACAGGAAGCGAGGCAAGGAACAGTGTACTTGCATGAAGATCAATTGCTATGATCACAATACTACTTGGCCATCAAGACCAGCGAAGAGCTAACTCCAGTGACGCCAGCCTATCTTTACAGGTCTGGCAGAGTGATGCTGAATTCGTGCAAAAGGCCGCTTTCAGACAAGGCCTACCTCCTTGCCCGGCAGCAACTTGTGGAGGAGTCTTTCATTGTACTCATCATAAAGCCGGTTTGATAGTCGTCACGTGTCTGAATCGGTATCCTCCACGACATCACCATCATTTTAGCGGCGCTGCCTGGATGTTGCGGTTCAAACTGCGGGACCGGCTTTGATCACATCTTCGGTTGCTTCGTCGCTGTATTTCTTGAAGTTTTCTATAAACAGTGCCCCGAGCTTGGTGACCTCCTCCTTGAAATCCGCGGTGCCAGTCCAACTCTTCTTTGGGTTCAGAAGCTCATCCGGAACACCTGGACAAGTTTTCGGCACGCTCAAATTAAAAGTGTCGTAAACCTCATATTCAACGTTGGCAAGCTCGCCAGAATGAATTGCATCCAAGATTGCACGAGTATATTTCAGTGGGCACCGCTTGCCGCCAGTGGTCGCGCCTGCGCCAACCCAGCCGGTGTTGAGAAGCCAAGCATTTGCTTTGTGGTGCGAAATCTTATCGGCAAGCATCTTTGCGTACCGCATAGGATGAAGTGCAAGGAAAGGTTGCGCAAAACAGGAAGAGAAGGTCGCTTGAGGCTCGGTGACACCGTCTTCTGTACCGGCCATCTTGGATGTGTAACCGGAAATGAAATGGAACATGGTCTGTGCAGTGTTGAGCTTCGAGATTGGCGGAAGGACACCTCTGGCATCACATGTCAGAAGAATAATATTAGTGGGGTGATTGTCGGTCATGCATGGAATCTTTGCGTTGCCGATATATTCGATGGGATAAGCGCAGCGAGTGTTCTCTGTCAATGTCGCATCATCATAATCAACCTCTCGGGTAGCTTGATTGAAGACGACGTTTTCGAGGACGGAGCCAAACTTGATGGCGTTGAAAATGTCCGGCTCCTTTTCGGCGGACAATCCAATGCATTTGGCATAGCAACCTCCTTCGATATTGAAGACACCGGTATCTGACCAGCAATGTTCGTCGTCACCGATCAAGGCACGCTTCGGATCGGCGGAGAGGGTCGTCTTGCCAGTGCCTGAGAGACCAAAGAAGACAGTCACATCACCCTTTTCGCCCTCGTTGGCTGAAGAATGCAAAGTCAAGACGTTGTGCTTGACTGGCATTTCATAGAACAACACCGTGAAGATGCCCTTCTTCATTTCGCCGGCATATTCTGTTCCAAGAATCACCATCTCCTTGTCGGCAAAATTGATAGCCACGCTCGTTGCACTTGTCATTCCGGTGGTATATCTGTTCGCTGGGAATGAACCGGCATTGTAGATCACGTAATCGGGGTGGAAGCCAGCCAATTCTTCTCGCTTCGGTCGAATGAGCATGTTTCGCATGAATAAGGCATGGTAGGCACGGGCGCAAACGACCCGAACATTGATTCTGTATTTCTCATCCCAACCGGCGTAACCATCTACAACATAGATGCGGTTTCTCGTGTTGAGGTAATCTATCGCTCGCTCACGATTGATCTTCCATACCTAGTAGCAAATATCAGTCAGTAAAAATGCCATGGCGCCAAGACAGGGTGGGAGATTGACACGTGACGCGGGGAAGACATGGGACAGAGTTCGGAATCTGGAGCTGCGGGGAAGACCAGAATAGGCCACAAAATGACGAAAGGGGCATTTGAAGCTCGGTGTATTTCCGAGGGGGCATGTGAGAGACGCCTTTGACCTACCTCTGGGCTCATTGGCTTGTTCACAGGGCCCCACCACACGTCTTTCTCCGATCCCTCTTCTTTCACAACACGCTTGTCCAGTGGTGATCGACCGGTCTTTGCCCCTGAATACGCTGTCAATGCCCCGGTGGAGGTCATCGCAGAACCGGTTTCGTAGACCAATGCATCTTCGTAGAGGGCCGAGACGGAAGGATTGGCAACCCGAGGTCTGTCAGTTTTGATCTGCTAAGGCGTAGGAAAACGACATACGATGGCCACGCGATCATAGTCAATGTGCGCAGTCTCGTGAAGTTCCTCTTCGAGCTCGGTATGCTCTCGGGAGGGCCTATCCATGGTCAGAATGGGTTCCTTTTGCTGAGTAGGATAAACGTACTGAACACCACCAGGGTGCAGCGCAGTCTTGTTGACTGAATTCGAAACCATCATTGCCTGAGGGTGGTTTGTCAATTGCGTTTTCGCGACGTTTGCTCGAGCAGTGCCAGTTCCTTCCGAAGGCGATGGAGCTCGTGGAACGTTTGCTTTAGAGGAAGATTCTTCAGACGAAGCCATCTGAGGCGAAGCAGCTGATAATATACGAAGCAAAGGACTAGCAACGTGAAACCTAGCAATACTTTTGCGGGTGGAGTCGGGTGCCTTCAAATGGGAGGCCTGGTGTTTGATTGGAGTAGAGGTTTGGAGGAATCGGTGGAGCATACGTATGTGCCTTGGAGATGATGTGGAGCCGTTCCCTTCTGCCGAGATGTTTTCGTGTTGACAGAGGGAGCCAAAAATGTGAGGTAATTTACTAGGTGCAAGTTATGGGCGGAATTCAATGCACCATTTGAGGAGACGCCAGAACGGCAATCCTACAGAAGCCTATTGGACCCTTTCCCCGCAAAGGAGACAATGCCTTGGGCCACGGCATTCTCCCCGTACCAATTTGAGGGAAAAGGTTTTAGCCTAACCAGGCTCAAGCTACGACGTCTCATCACTCTGCGAGTCCGCCCTGCAACTGTTACTACGACTTACCTTTAACCAATATAGGTCACTCGAACGGTAGAATGTTGTCGGGGTAACAATTGTATGCTTGAACCGTAGTATATACAAGAGACAACGCCAAGTCAAGTCCAGTACAGCCAATCGTTCGGGGAAAGTCGGAAATGATCGAGCTGCATGACATACATTTGTGCTCCCAGATGACGAAAGATAAGAAAGTCCCCTCGGACGCAAAATCAATGCCTTTCTGCGAAGATTGCATTGAGAGAATGTAGGAAGATCTCGGAAGCAAAGCCCACCTGGCTCTGGCCTGGCAGGATAGACTGATAGGCGTTCTTGAAACATGCCTTACGCAGTCTTCTGCCAGACGCTGTACACTCCGATCAAACTGCTCAGTGTGCCAGCTAGGCCGACAATGCCGTCGTCAAGGTTGACATAGCCGAGCGCGGAGCTGGGTACTGTAAGGTCACATATGTCCGAGATTAGCTGGATATTGGCGGCAGTCCGTTGTCTGTCTATTGTCAGCGCAATTCTCATAATTCTGCGGTACCGCTACCTCTCAAGCTTCTTAGCCTCCACTTTGCCCTCTCCTTCTTTCTCGTTGATAGCCTTAGCTCGCCGCATCAACGTGTAATTTGAGTAGATGCCAGACATTGCGCTGGCTAGCAGTCCTACTAGCCATGCTTTGTATGCCTGTGCTTGCAATCTCTTTGCAGCCACACTCTTCTTGATACCTGCTGCATCTAGCACAGTCAACATATCAAAGCTCATATAGAATGCGTATCCCAGTTGCCTCATTACAGCAAGGTATTGTAGAATCTGGTCACCACCATTCGTTCGGACTTTGCCGCTTGCATCATAGAGCTCAGAGGCGGCCTTGAAGTGTTCAACAAACTTTCCAATCCGCATGATCTTACGAGTAAGACCGAATTGTGTTTTGATCGCCGCATATGGAGCGATTATGGCAGGAGGATTGTTCGTTCGATAGAGGTACCAGGCATAGGAGCGAGAGAAATATTGAAGAGTTCGTAGGAGTTTGTCGCGTCCAACTGGGCATGGTCAGTGTGAGATTTGTTGAGATTGAGGAAAAGACGGACTTGTTGTTGCGACATAGCGGAGGTAATGCGCCACGGATGGATGGTAGATAAGAGCGTCTACAAACATGGTAAGAGAATGAGAAATTTTGAAGAGGTTACTCTCAAAGATAGACACCAGCAAATTGATGAGTGGCACGATTTATATTTGGTGGTGTACTTCGTAATGAGCATGCTATCAATCAACTGGGCAGTCAAGTCAGGACAGCCGAGGGAATGGACCTCGGCCAATGGTTTGGCGCTAAGCTTTGCGCGGGATCTGGGTCATGTTGACGTTCTATTCTCTGCGTCACTGAATAAGCAATATGTCTTATTGAGAACATAGTTGTCGCACTTTAGTATGAACTTAGTTCCACTTTAAAGAATAGATGCTGTCAGACAAATTAGCCTAGATAGGGCAGAAGTTTCTGTAGAATAGATCGAATTGACTGTCTAAAAGCTATTTAGAATGGGCATCGAATGAGCATTACGGAGTATATACTCAAGAAAACGCTCAAAATAGCTGTGTTGGATAGGGCGCAGGCGTGCCGAAACCAGGCCTATGGACGCCCTGAAACGCAGGTTTTGGCTGACAGATGCAGATAATAGAGATTGTGTCAGACAGCCGGTGCCACAGCATGCGCCTCAGGGCTCTCATCAATCTGTTTTGAGCCAATTTCCGGCCAATTTTCTTTATATATAGCTCCGATTCGGGAGGCATTCTAGATAGCTACTAGACAATTGATTCTGTCAATTCAATTCGATTCATCACAAACATTCTGAGCTATTCTAGTCATTTGCTTAACAGATTGAAAAAGAGGGATGTTAAATAAAGTGGCGAGAACTATCACTATTTTTGGCTCCTTGTTTCAGTCCTGTGTGAGGCCCTTCCCCAATTGGCTTAGAAGGAAACTGAAGTAATAAATTTTGAAAAATTTCTTACTCACAGTGTCTTATAATCATTCTTTGCACTCTTATAAATAACCTTAATATTACAAAGTCATTCTAATCTATTATTAGAGATTGCACAGCTGGATATAAAAGAAGCTCTAACGCGCAAGTAATAATCATCAATTCATTATTCTCAACTCATCAAACAATTCTATAAGCAATTGTCTTCTACAAAATAAATACATCACAGAACTCTTCCTCAATTATATATTCAATCATCGATTCTCTGAATCAGTTCGCAGCACATTACAATTGTTCAGTCTAATTGATCAAATCATTTAAATCACAAATAAAGATCATGTCTCAAAGTGTTTATGATCTTTCTCAAGATCTGAATAAGAAGGGGATTGAAGTTGAAAGACTTCAACAAAAGATAGAAATATCTTCCAAAACTTGTCAAAAAAAAAAATGTAAACTAGAGAGATATAAGAGGGAGCTCACTGTTATGGGTCGCACCATATCAATCAACTCTCCAGAATATGAACGTCTTCAATCAAAGATTAGCAATCTTCGAGGAGAGATAGAACGAATTGAGAGTGAAATTTCACAAACAAAACATCAAAAAGAAGGAGCAGATAACGCATATAATATTGCACATAAGAAAAGTCTTCAAGCAGCGGCAGCAAGTTTAGATATTCCCAGCCGCTCAGGTCATGGCTCTGATGATAGACGAGGCGGTCAGTCGGGTGGTGGCTCAGTTGATAGACGAGGCGGTCAGTCGGGTGGTGGCTCAGTTGATAGACGAGGCGGTCAGTCGGGTGATGGCTCAGGTTATCGCGGCTTCAGTTGGGGCTCAGGTGGTGGCTCAGGTGGTGGCTCAGGTGCTGGACGAGATGGTCAGTCGGGTTATTATGCATAGATAGTTGCAGATGTTATAAGTATTATCCCTTATGTCACTGGAGTTGTGCCCCTTTCTTATTGAGATAGCGTTCCCGCATTATAGCGTAGAAATTGGGTGTAGTCTTGACATCAAGAATATCAAAATTAAAAACTCGAAAAAGACTTAAATCAGCTATAGCAGGCTAAGTCTATAAGTTAGTATACTAAAAATAGTATCATTAAGAAGCGCTAGTTAAACTCTATATAATAGTCTATTTATATCTATAAATTAATTACTAATTAAGCTGGAAATCAGTATTTAATCAAATTCTAAAAAGAATCTTAACACTTAATTGATTATACAGAGCTAATGATCATAGCTGAGATTCTATAAA